>OAVH01000093.1_pt1 | contig 71021 bp, 75 predicted proteins | sample 1495281 | NCBI WGS metagenome assembly OAVH01 (sample SAMEA2580082, study PRJEB22360) | human gut metagenome | biome: human gut; feature: human-associated habitat; material: faeces | place: Denmark | collected 2008/2010
ATCTTTTTTAAGTATGCGCCAAAAGAAATTGTGCAATCGGCATAGCCGGATGATGTCTTGGAAAAATAAGTCATTGCAGATCTTATGGTTTTTCGGTATACAGGTTCTCCAGAATCTGTAACTCCGATTTGCTTTTCTGCGGATGAGTAGAGCGTCGGTTTTTCTATTTTGCCATTTAGTAACTCAAGCTCTTTTTTGATGTCCGCCATATTGTACAGCACTTTAAACATCGGTTCTAAAGCCACAATATTAAGTCCTTCCAGTTTCACTCTGTATAATGCCATATTATGCATCGTGGCACCTGTCCGGATGTCTCCTGTCGGAATCTCCGGATCTGTAGCAACGCCGGAAGATGGTGTTCCTTTAATAACATCAAATGACGTATTTTCGATTTCTGCCATTTCATCTTTTTCATACTTCCGGACAATAATATCATTACGATACATGCCCTGCTCTCCATTGGCTATCGTAACATCTGCATAGGCATTAGCAGCCATTACGTCACGACGTCCCTGGATCACAAATGTCGCATCAAAAACACGGACACTATTGTTGGTTAAAATTTGTGCTTCAGCTTTCTTCCCTTCGTCCAGCACATAATCATCAGGACCATATAACCCTTGGTTCGCAATTCCCGTTTGAACTTCTGTTATATGCGGTCCGTCTACATATCCGTCCATAAGCGTAGTCGCAATAAATTGTTTCGCCATATTTATGTCTCTCCTTTCAGTTTGTATTCAATACTTACTCTTCCTTTTCCTGTTATGGATACGATTTTTCTAACCACCGGTGCTTTCATGTAAATACCAGTGATTCTTTCACGTCCACCAACAAGATCTCCAAGTTCAAGATCCATATCCGATACAGATATTTTTAACTGCTTATAATTAATAAGGTCAATAAATTTTTCTCTCGCTTCTTCCTCCAGCTCCTGCACAGTATCAACACTGGTATTCTCATAATACTGTTCAATCAAATCTATACCGGTATAATACTGTGTTTTTCGGATACTCCCATCTGGCCAAGCATACAAATCTACTCTCTGCCGCGAAGTTCCTTCACCCTGCCCATAGCAGATCAAATGATTTACACCATTCTGATAATCCAGGATATTAAGTTTCACGTTCCCATCCTTACTAATTTCTATCTGCTCAGAATGATCCACAATAGGCTTTGCTGAGAGCTCGACATAACCTTTATCATTTGCATCACCAAGTTTATATTTAATTTCCAACCTTGCGTTTTGAGCTTCCAACGCTGATATAAAAGCATCCAACAACATGGACTGCAGCGGTGCCTGATAATTTAGATCAATACCGCTATTTTCGGATGATGCCTCGAATATTTCGGTCAGTCCAAGTTTGGTTAGGTATTCTTTCAATACGATATTCGCTTCACCACGAAGCACTACATGGCTATTGCTTTTCGGGTTTAGTGCCCTTTGGCTCAATATACCTCTCCACGTTGATCCTTTCAGTTTAATAACTTTATCTTCTGTCACGGGGTTCAATGCTCTAATCAACCCTCCGTACTCTGTTTCTTCTGCAAACACACGACAATTTTTCCGATGGCGGTCGTCCTTAAATAGATTCTCCTGTATCTTTATCTCGAAGTCATTGTCTTCTGTGCCAACGATAAATTCAGCCCCGCAATGCTCTAAAGGACCTTTTTCTTGCCCATAGATATCTGTTACCGTAAAGTCCATCTAGGAGTTCCCCTTTCATTAAACAAGATAATATCAAAGCCAAAAGAACCGCTCCAAGATACAGTACTCCGTCCAGGAGGTATCTTCTCCCAGATCTCGCTTTCCTTGTTCCTGCTATTATAGATATCTTCTTGTGTTCCATCAGCCTTGACCTTTATTATTTTTCTGTCCTTTGCGTATCTCGTACTCGAATCAATTACTGCATATTCTCCCTCATATAGCGTGGTTTTCAATTCATATATATGCCCTGCCACACGGATAAGAGGATTGATGCACGGACCGTATATAATCATTTTAAAACCACTTGCAGTATAGTTATTATTTTGAATATACTGAAGGTTTCTAACCTTTGCGTATTCGTACGGAAAACCATACGGAAAATCAAGCCACGGAGACGTAACCTCTGACTGCTCCGCCTTTAAATATTCAAACTTTTCTTCCGTGATCCAATAGGGATAATCACTCTTAACCGTCAACTCATTACTTATGCTGCATAGATCGTTCAACCACCTGTCTTTGCCTGTTCCGACAATCCAGCACTTCATATAGCTGTTTCCAACATAGAGTTTTCCGGGAGTCATATTCACAATATCCTTTTCCGTAATATCTTCCAGTCGATCTACTGCTTCCTGAAAAGCTTTTTCAGATACCGCTGATATATCAATCTGTAAAGAGTAATCTGTGATCTTTTTCTCCCAGTCCTGAATACGATCATTCTCCTCTACTTCTTCGAATTCACTATTAAAAATATCTCCGCCATTGACCATATAAGGCCAATGGCATAATTCAATTCTTTCCCCATGCGTAGCACCTACATAGCTAATATCATACATAATCAATCAAATCCTTTATCAATCTCGCAAAGATACGATCGTCACACTTAAAACAAACGCCTGACCGCACCAATGAATCAACAATACACGTTCCCAACTTTTTATAATCTATCTGCTGTCCACTTCCTCCGGAAACCGTTACGTTGATACCATCCGAGTTACGATCTAACATAGATACCATGCCCTCAAGGCCACCATAAGACCTAAGTAGGTTCGCTTCTTCCTTTGTGAGTACCCATTCACCTTCATCGAGGTACGCAGGGAACATGTCATTTGGAACATAGTCTAATCCGACTTTTAACCGGCTCATTTTAGGTAGGCTATAAGAGTTTCCGCCAACGCCAGGGACCCAATCTGGAATTGTTATGGAACCAATACTGGAAGCCAAGCCGTTCCAAGCGTCTACAATCGCATTAAGTGGAGCCTTGAAGATATTAGCCAGACCGCTAACCGCCGTCCGGAAAATCTCTTTGACATTTTCCCACGCGGCCTTCCAGTTTCCTGTAAATATATTTCGGACAAAGTCGATTAAATTTCGGAAAATAGTTGTCGCGCTGGTAATTGTAGTAGATGCCCTTGTCAAGAAGCTATTAAACACAGCTTCAATAATAGGCATTAATACTCCGGAAAGAGCGTTCACAACCGGTAAAACAGCTGTATTCACAAAGTCCATAAATGCGCTTATCAGAGGTTGTATTCCCGAAGCTACCAAGTTGATTATTGGTGTCAACAAATCTGTTATAATTTGTAAGAGCGGACCCAAACAGTCCGTTACAACAGGCAATACCGATTCTGCTAAAGTAGAGAGCAACGGTATCAGCGCTTCGCCTAATGGCACCAACAACAGTTCCGCATTTCTTTTCAACTCTTCGAACTGGGAACCAAGATCATCGTACTTTACATCCTTAATCTGGTTCATTGCATCAGATGTATTGTACGCACCTTCTTCGATATCCGCCAATGCAGAAACCGCTTCAGGTCCAAGATCTTCCCACATGGTCCCCATTAAGTCCACGCCTGCAGTGTTCTGCTCAATAGGATCTTCCATAGAGGCTAAGGCTTCCAGCGTCTCATCAAATGCTTCTTTTGCTGTTTCACCGCCGGCAGCAAATTTCTCCGCCATCTCATCCGCATCCAAGCCTAATAGTTCAAAGCCTTCTCGAGTAGTGTCTGAACCATCCACAACACGGATAGACATTTCCTTAACAGCATCACCGACTTTGTCCAAGTTAAAAGCTCCGGACTCAGCGCCTTTTTCAAAGATAGAAAACATATCTTCAGCATCAAGTCCCATCTTTCCAAACTGGACAGAATATTCGGAAATACTGTCGAGAAGTTCTCCGGAATAATCTAAACCGTTTTGAGCTCCAGTGGCAATCAAGTTCATTGCCTCCTCGCCAGATGTGCCAAAGTTGTCCATCATGGCTTTCGCAGCTCTGGTAGACTCCGGGATGTCATAACCAAACGTGTCACGAAGAGCAAATGCAGACTCCGTTACATTTTGTAGATCCACATCGTCCATATCGCCCAGCTGTTGGACAACAGTTCCCATTGCCTGTCCAATATCCTCAAAGTTCTCTCCATAGTTTCCTGCATAGATGTTTTCCATTACCTCTTGGTAACGTTCGGACTCCTCGGTTCCCTTTCCAGTCATTGCGATAAAGCTATTCATGGCACTGTTCACATTATTCGCAGCGCCAACTGCTAATGCACCAACGCCAACAACCGCAGCTCCCGCACCAACTGCTGCTAAAGAAGCACCAGATAAACCTGCTGTCAATTCGCCCATTTGTCCCACAAGGGGAACTGCACTACTCGCTGCATCCGTAAAGGACGATTTCAACAGATTCCCTATGTTTCCTGCAGCTGTGGCTCCGTCTCCACCTCCGAGAGCGTCACTGAGTTTTTTTTCGAGATCATCCGCACTGTCTTCTAAATCATCAAGACCTTGCTTTGCATCAGATACATCTGCCTTTACATCCACATCTATACTCTCGTCTTTGCTTACAGCTTTTATCTTCGACTCAGCCTTGGATGTATTGGCATCTACATCAATCTCCTGATCTTTAACATCAATACTAGACATTGCCTTTTCCGCATCCTGTCCAGCTTCTTTCCATGCATCAGCCACTTTATCAGCAGCCTTATCTGCATTTTTCACAACCTTGTCAGACTCTGCTTTGATGTCTTTTGTCTTCTGCTCTTCAACTTTTACCGTATCATCTGCAGATTTTTCCGCAGCACGTTTCACTTTTTTATTTGCTTGCTCAAGATCCGCTTCCACTTTGCTATCATCAGCACGTATCTCATACGTTACATCGCCTTTATTAGCCATATCATCACTCACCTGCCTCTGTATTTATCGCCGGCACAGTGGCACAACATGGCGTCATATCTTTATTTCAAATTCTTTTCTGCATGTTTTATTTTTGCATTTAAAAAAAAGCCCTTCACATCGTGCACCCTCAACAAAAAAAATGTTTTGCTCATGGCCACAATAAGGACACTTTACTTTCTTTACCTTTTTACCGTCTGCAATCAATGTTTTGCCATCCCTTCCAACGTAGAGAACAGTAGATCAAGCCCAGTCTGTCCACCTCCACCTTTAATCGGTAACGCATAATAGGACTTAAGCTCTTGTATTTCTTGAATCTGTTCCATGTTCTTCCCGTTATATTTCGGGATATCCATATCTCGGATCCGCATTACCTGTTTAATTTTGGTATCTGAACCAAGACCATTAAACAGCCACAAGAACTTTTTCCACGGAAGTTTTCCTTGCTGGTCTATCAGATCAATACCATACTCCTGCATAAAAGAGGCATAGATATAATCGCCATCCTCTTCAAAATCAAGAATCGGACATGGGCTCTTCCTTTTCACATCCGGTCTTTTTTTCACTTTTATAAACTTCTTGGTTATCTCATTGAGGAGTTCTACTTTTCGTTCCAGAGAAAACAACCTTAAATTCCAATGGTTTACCACGAGCATTTCAAGAGAAGCACATATCTTTTCATAATCCGTAAGATTGTCCTCTGTATAAAGCTTTTGAATCTCTAGAACAACATCAAACGAAGCATTGATTTTAAGTTTACCTTTCTCCGTTTGTAAAATATTGTTCGGAAGTTCTGTAATCACATTCATTTTTTCATCATCCTTTTGATAGAACGCCTCTGTTTTCGATTATACTTGCTCAAGATATCTCGTTTATTATCCTGTGTTATTTTCCTTAAATCTGGAAGAACAACCGTCGTAATGAACGGGATAACTTCCGCAGACATTGCTGCATAATCGTTTCTGTAGAATTCCAAAATGGTTTTCGTGTCCTCAGTCCCGAACACAGCCTCGATCAAATCAACCACAGCTATACCAAGTTTCTGATATGCATTCAATAACTCTTCGTGGTTCAAGCTGGCATCCGGAAGTTTCATCTTATTTACTTCCTTATCAGCTTTAAGTAGATCTATATACTTCTTATTCATTTTTTCAATACAACTTCCCGGATCCAATGCAACTAAGATCTTATGTTCTACAATACCTTCCTCGTTAACAAGCTCAAACTCTTGTGTATACTTTGATTTTCTATGTGCTTGATATGCCATTTTCTATGCTCCTTTCAAAATAGAATAAGAGTGACAATCGTCACCCCTATTCAGTCGTACCGATAGCTGGTCTTCCGTTTCCGTGGATTGTAACAGTCAACGCATTGACTGCTCCGGAATCTCCGTATGCCGGTGTAATGTTTGCAATTGTAATCGGCCAGATAATAACCTTTTTCCCTTTCTGGAGTTTCAGATGATTCTTTCTAGCGTTTCCAAGCTCATACATCACCTTGTCGCTCAGAAGATAATCACAAGCCTTATCTCCCGGCTTCACATCACCTGTCAGCGTGAGTGTCATTTGTGCGCCTGTAACTTCTGTACTCCCCCATCCTTTATCTGCATAATAGGTAGCCTGATACAGAACCTCATTCAAACTCTGCGCCATATTCTTCGTAAGTGCTGCTAAAGATGCCCATGTAGCTGTTGGAGCTGATGGCTCTGCCACATTAATAAAAGCTTCTGTCTCGTAGTTCATTTCCGGTGTGATCGTATTATCCGGAAGCTCTGGCTCTGCAAACATCTGCAAATTAATTCTTTCCATTCTGCTCTTCTTCCTTTCTTTAATAAAAAACTTTACAGTTTATAATGCAGGAAAAATGATAAACACCATCTTCGTCCCTGCCTATCTTATTCGGTTCTTTTGCAACACTAGAATCCAACCACTTAAAGCTTTTTGCTTCCGGATATTTTTTTAAGCGCTGCAAATAGTTGCTTATAATACACAATTGTTCTAGTCCTTCCTTCTGATTCTTGTTTCGACACAAAAATAAAACCGGAAGAACCTTTTCTGTGCTCTTGTCATAATACATACCCTCTCCAAAACCTTCTCCAAACTCAGCGTATATGCCTCCATTTTTCGGTAACTCTTTCAGAGAGATTGTTGTTCCGATATCACAGTTTTTCTCGACTGTGGATACTAACAGATCTAATAACTCGGTTTGTGGTGTCATTTGTTTAGCCTCCTTTTCAATGCCGCCTGGTATACCTTCTTCCACTCTTCCCCGTGTACTTCCTTTGCGTATTTTGCCCATTCTTCACGGGCAAGGGCAGACGTAAAGGATATTTTCTCCGGTCCATAGGTACGAGTAGTTGGGTTCCCATACATCACATCACCATGCCATAAGTACTGCGCATAAGGCGTAGACCAACGCATCTTAAACTTAAAGGCCTGTGCCTTCTGGTCACTGTTTGTTAAGCCACTGTTTTCTAATGTGTGCTGGTCTTTCGGTACATACTGACTCACATCCTGCAGCGCTTGGTTTCCCATCACCGTCAATGCATCATTCATGGAGGCTTTGATGAGCGCTTCCGCCTTTCGTTTGTCAAATGTCACACGAGTGCTAATCTTAGGCATGCCTTACCAACCCCAACTCCCAATGATGCAATTTCCTAGCATCGTATAATGGCTCACATACTTGCACCTTATACATTTCTTCGTTCACCAGAATAATATCATCCACTGCAAACTCCATGCCTTTCGGACGACTGTTCCGACAGTCGTAAAAAAGTATAGCCGCCAACTGTACCTCGGCATTATTTTTGTCGCGAATGATCTTCTCTGTAGGTTCGATACGGATATTGTCCATCTTCTGTCTGTTAATAAGAGTCTCTGTTCCCCATCGGTCTGAATCTGCCGATACAGCATGCACTGCCTCGTGGATCAATAGTTTTTTCGGAATCGACCTCATATCGCTCCACCTCCTCTATATAGCAATCCGGTAGGCGCAAGGAGACGTATTGCTCTCGGTGCATACATGGACTGCTCTGTGCTTCCGTTCGCGCCAGATGACTTAGTGTAATTAAACCTTCCAAGCCCTGCGCTCTGCAAATCTGCACCGTTATCCATATCAGAGCCACCATTAGCATCTAGATATTCAATCTGTGCACACACAGCCATCTTCACCCTTTCCTGCACAGCTTCCGGCATTGCAAGGACAGTGGTCGGTGTGATTCTGTACATGGTCATTTCCTCAATAAGTTCTTCCGCCCTCATACAAAGAGAGGAGAAGTCGGCATCATCAACCGGCTCCCCTTTAAATGTTCCAACATAATATTCTCTATCTACATAAGGCATTTAACCGCCCCCTAACTGCTTACGCATGTTTTTTAAGCGTTACAGTCGTAGGTCTGGAAACCATCATGCCATATACCCTACGTCCCTGTACAGCAGATGCACCGATGTGTTTACCATCCTTCAGATCATTCACAGTCACCGGGACCATCCACTCATCAACAAAGTGGCAGAAGATCCTGTTTCCGATAATGTACTCGACTTTTGTGGTATCCGCAATATTGTTCGTCTCGTAAACATCAAGACCTGCAATACGTCCAACACGTCCGTTCTGAACTACATTATCACCGAGATCAGATGCCTTAATGAATTCAGGGCATTTCAGTAACAGAGCGTATGTCTCATTTGTAACTGCAAGCCACATCTCTTCCGGTTTAAGTCCCTTCTTCTTCAACGCTGCAACTTCGTCCACGACAGAATCATAGACAGTGTCTTTTGTAAGAGCAGTTGTGTTTGCAGCACCTGTGCCTTTTGTAGTAAGTAACGTAATCAGATCAGTGTCGAAAGATACACCCATTGCATACCCTGCGGAGTCCAATCTATCAGCTACAAGGTTATCCGGAACAGACGCAGCATCAAAGCCGTCAATAAGCTCGTTGACATATTTGTCTTTGTCGATATTCATTGTCTGGTAAGTAGTCGTTCCATCAGACAAAGAACCACCCGCAGACTTATCATAATCTCCCACTTTCACCTCGGTATCTCTGACTGGTACCTTTACAGCTCCTGCAGTAGGCGTCCCTTCATAGCGTGTATTAAACAGGCTGGAAAAGATGGTTGTTTTTCTTAACTTCGCAAGCACAAGATCAGAATATCTCTCCTGTGCTGCATGAGCAAATAACTGTAGATCCATTTTTAATTTGTACTTCATAAAATTTTTGTAATGCATACTTATAGTCTCCTTTACTTCTTCAGGTCTGGGTTGAGCTCGTAGAACTTCTTTTCAACACCGGACATTTTCTTTGGTGTTTTTCCGTTCTGTCTCTGCCCCCATGATTTTCCTTTGGTTTCGTCCTCATCTTCGTATGGATCCGTAGCATCCTTCTTGAACTGAGGATATTTTTTTACTACTTTTTCGATAGCATCTTCAAGGTCAAGATCTTCGTCCGCTTCCATGTAAGCTCTGGCCAAAGCTGTTACATCATCAACAGAGTCCTTTGACACACCAGCTTCATAACATGCAACCTTCGCCTCTAACTTAGAAGCTTTGCTGATTGCTTCAGCTTTTTCTGTGTCTTCTTCCTTGCTGTTTTCTCCGGATTCTTCATGTCCGTCAGGCTTCTTCGTAGACTTTTTCTGCTGCTCTCTCTGCCACTTGCGTTTTTCTCTAGCAAGGCGTTTCTTTACAGTCTCGTCCACATCTTTTTGAGTAAATTTCTTTTCCTCTTCCCCGTCTTCGTCCGACTCATCGTCGTCCTGGTCGTCACCGTCGCCGGAATCTTCTCCGTCAGTTTCACCTTCATCTTCTCCAGCAAATAACTGTAGATCAAGTGTCTGGTATTTTTTCTTCATGTTCATGTACTTCATTTTTAGTACCTTCCTTTCCTTAAGCCGTTTAACGCCCGTTCGGCGACCGTATTACTGTATTTGTACGTATTCCTCTCCATAAGCATCTTGAATGTCACTTACGGCAATAAAAAAAGAATCAATCAGCAGTTTCCCCTGTTCTGAAAGATTCTCATATTCCATCCTAATATGCCCGCTCTCTACTTCTGCAGATATCTCATCATCTGTCAAAACACTGAGCGAGTGCACCAACCCTTGTGCTAATGCCGACACCGCAGCGCACACAATATCTTTCCCTCTCTCCGCATATCCAGCATGTCCTTTTACAGTCAAGCTGTTCTGCGTGATATGTACCTCAATCAAATAGCACCACTCCTTTACTATCCCGGTCATTCCCCACCGGTGGGAGATAACTGGATCACCGCCTTCCTACTTTTCAAAAAGTTCCGGATTGTCCTTCTGCAACATGTAGAATGCATTGCCAAGTTTCTCAACCTGTTTTTCTTTCAACCCAATACCATACATCTCATCCAATGCATGAATCAATTCATGAAGAAGCGTCGATTTTTTCTGCTCTTCTGATGCATCTACGTTTAAAAAAATTTTTTCCGGAAGATAATGAATCTGTCCGTACAGATCTCCACCGTTATCGTGCAGGTTTGCAGTTTCTTCCACTGTATACTCCTTATACAGTACTTTTATTTTTCCAGGTATTTTCATACACTTTCCCTCCTTTCTTAAAAATGGGTATAAAAATACCACAGACCTTTTCGACCCGTGGTATTAGTAATTATGCCATTTACACTTTTTACAAATTTTTTCCCATTCAGATTTCTTTTTAAATCTTTCCGGTACGCTGTCTTTCTTCAACATTCCGTCAACAGCGTCTGAATTTTCTATACAATCAATATTTTCAATTTTTTCATCCACCAACGGACACATTACATAATCAGGACCGTTCACGTTTTAACACCTCCATTGCTTTTCTTGTAGCGTCGTCATATTGTCCTTTCTTGAACGCTGTTCTTATGTGTCTTTTCTCGTTATCCACATAAGCTGCCCCATCATCGCTGAAATAATTAGTATATTTCCCATTCCATTTTGTCACAGAAAATCTTGCATTTTCGATATACTCTTTCGCTTCTTTTTCCGTTACCTCGTGTTGTCTTTCTCCATTAATATGCGTATCATCAAAGGATAGCTCTTTTGTATCCGGAATGTTAGGCTTCAGATTTATCTCTCCTCTCATCCCGGTCTCTTTCATCTCTGATATTATCTTATCATTTTTCGCTTTTTCTGCAAGCTCTTTCTGATATTTTTTATTTGTAGCAACAGCTCTTGCGCTCACGCCTTTATCAAACCCAACTACCTGCTCCCGGTCTCTCCTACGATGCAAATTCTTATGCCCATCCACATAGCTTTTCAACTGTGACTCTTTTGATTTTAATCTCACAGATGCTTCCTCAAATGCATCCGGATCCCCAAGCTCATCAAACAGCATACACTCCCGTTTCTGCTTTCGTACTTCTCGTTCTAGTGCTCTTTGTACTTGTGTCTGTTTATATAGGCGATTGTTCGCATCCATATCTTCTGTCGGAAAATGTCGCTGTATATTCACACCTGGGACGAATGGAAATTTATGATGCCCACAGTTGATTCCAAGTATTCCATCCGGTTCTCCATAGCTCGAAGAATTCCACGGGTAATACCGTATCTTCCTTCCGTTTAGATCTTCCGTTGTTCCGCTTGTGTTATCCAAAGAAAATATTTTCCCCTGGTCTTTTGCGCATTTTGGACGTGCACCGGAATGACTGTCTATCTGAATCAGGTTCACTCCCATGTCTTCACATCTTGCAATCTGTACTTCATTCGCCACACTTCCGGCAGTCGTACGCATTGCCATATTAACATAAGCTTCCGGCGTCCAGTTCCTACCACGCTTATCAACGAAACCTGTAATACCATTGTCATTAAACTGCCTGATTGTCTTTCGTAATGCCTGTTGCCTAGACTCTGCACCTGTGATAACAGCACCAGTATTATTATTCATAATCTTCAGCGCTTCTTCTGCAGTGTTCTGAACAAGTGTTTTAAAAGCCTCTTGTGCTTTATGCAGCATCGTAGTGTTCGTAAGATTCAAAGAGTCCTTTGCCTGTTTCCGAAGATTATGCATGACTCTCTTTACACTTTTACTCTTCTCTGCATCAACAACCTCACCTATTAACCGCTGTCTAGCCAGATATTGAAAGCCGGGATCTGTATTTTTAATAGCTTCTTCTGCCATATCGTTCAACATTCGCTCAGCTGCTGTCTGGCTAAGTCCGGACATCTGCGCAATTATCTTGATATTTTCTTTATTAAGCTTTCCAATCTCTGCAAGTTTCTGCATCAACCATCTATCTGTATCAATCGGTTGCTCCCAATCTCTGAGGTGCCTTGCGATATTCTGCATGAGTCGCGCTTCCAAGTCTATGTAGACGCTATCTATCGTCTCCGCTTTCTGCTGGTTCTTCAGAAGATTCATCCTTTACCTCACCTTCCTCTTGATCCGACTCATCAACTTCCTCTTCCTCAGCCTTTTCATCTCCCATATCTGTCCAGTCCACGTCTTGCCCGGTGATTTGATTATCTCCTGCAATCCGTTCAAGCTCTTTCATTGCTTCCTCTTCGGTGCACTTGTTAATCTCCATAATTGCCGTAAGTTTAGACCGAAGACCACCTTGTACGAGCTTTATGTTCTTGTCGATTGTAGTGTTTGTATCTTCGATGATGGAATCATCAAAGTCAATAGACACTTCCACTTCTCCTCCTGCATCTAGGAATGCGATAGCTTCAACCATGCCTATCAATGCAGAATTAACTATAATCGCATTCTTCTGCCGGTTCTGGTACAGGTCCGACTTATCCGAAATAACCTCAGTAGCTGTCTTAACTCTGGAAGAATCGAACTGATATCTACCGGTTCCCAAGCCCGTCTTAAGTGCCAATACATCCAAACTTCTTTGCACTGCAAGCTCATGCTCATTTGCCCTGATCGACATATCCACTTCTGTAAGTTTCAAATTACTATCCCTATCTCCCGGCATTTGGTAATACACTGTATCGCTTGCATCGAATGCTGGAGCAGCCACACCGTCCTTCTCCATCTGCTTTTTTGCAAAGGATATCGGGACCAATATTCTTTTTCTACCTAGCACAAACTCATTCATGTATGAGTCATAGACAAGATCGCATCCTTTCAGCTGATCGATCGCGTTTGCAAATACAGATACGCCCAGTGGACTATCCAAATCTATATTGTTGCAGATGTTTGGAGTTATTATCTGAAACAAAGGCTTATCATATCCTGTAGGAACCAACGGAATCACACCTTCCGGAGGGTCAAGTTCCTTATTCTCTTTCCGGTCAATATACCTATTTTCGATATAGTAATGTTCTGAATCCTCCTCATCATCAACTTTCCCAAGTCTGTGAATCTGCAAATAAAGAACTTCTTTCCCGTCAATCAAACGAACAGAGCCAAAGGCGCATTCTGTAATGTCTCCATTGTCCCAAGATAACGGGTAGATCATATCTGCACGGATATAGTCAATCATCACTTCTTCTCCGTCCAAATACTCTACGATAGCCCCTGTTCCGAGTGCAAATGCCATCTCTATTAGCTGGTTAGCGCGCACAAGGAAATTGTTGTTATCGAGCACTTCCTGTAAACGTTTTTCGTAGTTTCCTGCTTTTATCGCTACCTTTTCATTTAATAGCAGATTCGCCCAATCTTCACATACTTTCTTGGCCATTCCGAGCTTATACCGTTCTTCTTCTTTAGTGACGACACCATTGAATACTTTGTACTTGTGGAACCTTTCCACATCATTTTGATACCATTCTAACCACTCAAGGATATGGCTATAGGTCTCGTCCGTAGCTGTATTATATTTATTTTCAACCAACCACTCTCTTATCTCATCCATCAATCTCTCTCCTATGCTGAAATGTACAAGATATCGTCCTGTACACTTTCAGTGCTATACTCCGTGCTGTCCAAGCTGTCCACGTTCATAAGTCCATCATCCAGTCGGACATCCATGTTCTTCTTTTTATCGTCATAACAAGCGTTCTCAAAGGCTTCTATGATGTGCTTGCAGTGACTCATTATTTTCCATCTGTTCTGTGCAATCAGGCTATTGTAAAATGCGATACGGTCATTGATAGAACCCTTTATTGCATTCTTGATATCTATTCCTACATGAGCCTGAGCACATGCCATTTCAAGTCCGGCAATCAGCGTCTGTTCTGCGCTATCACAGTAAGCTTCGTATACTTTATATTTGCTTTGAGCGCGCCTTACAAAATCTATAAAATCATCCTGAAGCTGTTTCGGATTAATCCGCTCCTTGCAATAATACTCATCCAGTACGGCCACCTGCTTATATCCCCTTGTAAATCCTGTGAGGGTAAAAGAATGAGCCGACTTCGTTCCACCGAAATCGACTCCGATTGTCGCATATATGATCTCGTTCTCTTTCATCCATTTCGGATCCACAAGATATTGTTTCACATTATCCGCAAATTGCTGATAAATCAGTCCGTCTGCAGCAACCCACAATCCCAGAATAAAGCGCTTGTAGAATACACTTCCTGGACTCCACGCTCTGCGATATGCTTCCTTTCGATCAACGGATAATGTTAGGTTATCATCCATCACAAAGTGCAACCTGTAAACACGCTTCTCTGTTGCCTTATCTATGAATTCCTCTTTGATGTAAGCATGAGGTCCTTCTGGGTTACAGTTCATCCAGACCTTCCAACCATCAACAGAACATCGACCAATAGCCTGGTCGATGAAGCTTCTTGGAAAAAGAGCTGCTTCATCAAGGTATGCTCCGGCAGCCGTCAAGCCCTGCAATGCATCCTGTGCAGCTTCTGTATTGGCTCCATATAAGTAATACACATTACTGCCGATCTCTATCCTTGCATCAGTTCCAGAACGGATATAGGTGTAAGACCAGCCCCATGCTTCCAGTATCTGCAGCATAGGCCTGACCACATTCTTCTTTAATGCGCCCATCGTCTTTCCTGCAAGGATAAATGATTCTCCCTCGAACATCTCTTGCGACCATGTGAGAAAGCCAATGATACAGGCTATCGTTTTCCCTGATCGAATGGATCCATCTGCAATCACAAAATCGTTCTCAGAAGATACAAGCCCAGGCCTCCACCAATGAATAAGTCTTTGCTGTTGCTTTGAAAATGGTTTAAACTTAAACTTATTCGGTCTTCTCTTCGCCTTCATTCTCGCCATCTCCTACATTGTCAAAAAGTTCTTCCAAATCTTCCTGCGTAGGTCGCATCGCTTTCAAGAAGTTCTGTATGTTCTCATCATTGCTATCATCGTTTCCAACTTCAAGATCACGGGCTCTCTTCGCACGTTCTGTTCGGATCCGTTGCTCTTCATCGTCTCTTTCTGTCTGATTGCTTTGTCCTGCATACTTAGCAATAGCTTCATACGCTTTCACATTCCCAGCAAGCCCCTCTTTGATCATTGCCATATTTAAAGCCGATTCCAAAGTACACTCAATACCAAGCGCATCTAGAACCGGCTTCCATTCTTCGCTATCTATTTTAGCAGTCAAAAGCATGTTCAGCGTCTTCCGGAAATCTGCTTTCCGGCGCCTCGCTTCTCCGCTTGCTTTACCACCTTTTATTGCAATCTCCCGTAGTTCCCCCGTGGTTCGATTGCCAAATCCTTTATCTTTTATGTTTTCATAATTCGCCACACCACCACCTTCAATTCCAGTTAATTATATAAAAATACAGTCCTGCCAGCTCCATAGGCGACCGCCGATTGCGACCACTAAGGAGTAAGGATGAAATGTAGATCCACTGGAGCTGTGCACGCTGTACGCTATGAAATTGGATTGACAAGACTCGAACTTGTGACACATGGCTTATAAGGCCATCGCTCTACCACTGAGCTACAATCCAATAGTTTTTTAAGCACGAAAAAAAGACGCCAAGGCAGTAGCGTCTCTTTTACGACTTTTAAGAAGGTCCCAATCAACCTGCTCAAGAAGAGTTTCGTCCTTTTGCTTCTTCCTGATGATACTAGCATACACCCTTTTTTACTGAACTTCTATGAACTCTTTTGGAATCTCGAAATGTGCGAGTGCTTTTCCATGTATCTTATGAATCCATCTCTCCGAATAATGCAGCTTCTCGGCTATCTCCCACCAATCAAGTCCGGCTATGTATCGATAAAAAAGCACATCCGACTCATTCTCGCTCTTTAGGTTCTTAATGCTCTTAACAATCTGCTGGTAGCATTTCACACGATAATGTCTTTCCGAGATAAGCTCCCTCTCTAACCTATCTAACTCTGCAACATATCCCGATAAATCACTTGCTCCGGATCCATGAGGCATACCATCACTATTTAGTGACACTGAACATCTCATCGACCGTAGCTCTGCTATCTCTGTATTAATACGATCTATTCGTCTGACATGTGCCCTATATTCACGCAGGTATTCTTTTTTCTTTTCATTCTCAATTTTGACACTGTCCATCACTATCGCCCCCTATCCCATATTTGTCTGCAAAGTACTCCGCCACATCCATACTCTCCTGAAAGAGATCTATTGTCACCTTGTCGTCTCCGGATACCTCACCGGACTGCATGCCGGCAAGAAGCCGGCCTATCAGATCACGAACGGTCATGATCGTCACCTCTTTCTTTATACTGTAAGGCTTTCTCTCGAATCTCTCCCTTGCCTTGTCCGGTACCTTTCGCCCTTCCAGATCGTTGTAATGGTCGTTCTCTCTTATTTTCTGCCTGTGCCGGTCTTTGCTGTCTCTATGCACGATCATCACCACCCTTGTACCTCTCTGGAAGTGGTTGCCATGCTATTATAAGTTTTTCATAGCACATAAACTCTTTTTCTTCTCCGTCATATAGCACAACTACTCTGTCTGAATAATCTTCATTCGGTAATTTCCTTAACAATTGTACGAGGTAATAGTCTGTTCTTTCTGGCAACCTCTCTCCTACCGGAATCCAACCATCATTCACATATACTGTCGGTTGCTCATCAATTATTCTTAATATACTTTTTTTGTATTCCTCCAACGCCAGAATGGTCATTGTTTTTCCGCTTCTCATTCCAGTAATCGTCATTGTTAGGCTTTCTATTTCCTCTTTTAACGCTTTTCGGTCTATTAGTTCATCATTGTCACTCATGCGCGAACAAATCAATGGAATTCCTGCACGAACCAGTGGAACAATCGCATTGTAGAAATCATCTGTCCCATCTTCATATCCTTGTGAATAAATATTAAGGATTTCCTGTCTTTTATTTTTTGCCGGATATTTTGCATATAATTTTTCTTTTCTATTTCCATCTTTGATTTTATTCATCTCTTCCAAAATCTTCTCTAGTACGTTCATTAAATAACTCCTTTCTCTTTTAGCTGTTCCGTAGCTAATTGGAAAGCCAACATATACACGTCCAAAATTCCTGTTGATCTTTTCCCGATATCTCCAGCAAATTCCCATACATCACAGAAATGTTCTGACAATGCATCATATCCTTTTGAACCAACTCCTGTGTCATCAGAAAAATCTTCTAGTACATCTTCATAAAATTCTTCTAATTTATCTTCATCTGTTTCAAAATCAAATCTATCATGTTGAAGAATTTCTTCCATCATATCCCATTCTTCCAATAATTCCTTTAAGTCTTTTTTCGCATTTTCGGAATCATATGTGTATATTTTACGATTATGACAATCGATTTTTTCTCGGAAATAACCCACATTATTTACAAAGTCTGAAAATCCTTTGAAGGTCATGTTGTTATAATTCGATGCAATCAATTCTCCTAAATCACCAGATATATGTAATCTGCAATAATCTTCTTCAAAAAGAAATCTGATTCTGTATTCATTGCTATCAGAACGTTTAAAATCTACAATCTTGATGTTTCCATAATCTGTGAATTTTGCTATATGATTCACAAATTGTTTTTTCTGAAATTTTAAATCAACCATCACTCCACCTCCAACAGTTCAAAACATTCTTTTAATGTTCCTTTTGTAATTTCCAACCATGAACCATCATCTACAGAATCAAGATGAACGTGGTCTTTTCCACCAATCATCATGCGTCCGCTTTTATCCAATTCATAAACTTTTCCTTCTTCGATTACAGTTGAACTGTTTTCGATTAGGAATCCATCTCCATCGTAGTTATCTACACAAAAAGACTTTATGCACTTATACTGTTTCATCACTATCCTCCACTAAATCTTCGTATTCTGCAAGTTTTTCTACCATTTCTTTTACATATTTACAGTTTCCAGTACCTTGCGAACAATTATTGCAAAACGAACTACAACTAATTCCAGTTTCTTCTCTTTTTACAGAGACAATTTCTCCGTATTTTCTTTCCGTTAATCTTTCCATAATCCACCTAAAACGGTTCTAACCGCAATTCCCTTTCTATACCTTTTTCTGACACCCATACATCCACGTCACAATCAACTAAGTCTCAGTTTTATTCTCTAATTCTTCAATTTTATCCGTCAAGTCCATTTCTGGATAATTCTTTTTCGGGTATCTTTGATATTTCGCACTTGAACAACTTGATCCATTTGCATACAATCTGTAATATTCCAACGCAAGTCTTAACGAAATATCCTTTTGCTTTCCTGTCAATGTTATTTTGCTTTTATCATTATAGGTTATAAAAATCTTCCAAATATGTATTTACCCTCCACTAATTTGCTAAGTTAATTAACTATAAAATCAAAATGGACACAGTTAAAATCTGTTTCTTTTTCTGGGATTGGCATACACACTCCGACTGCATCTTTTACATATGGTATCCCACTTATCTCGATGACTTTCATCGGATAATAACCTCCCATTCTGCGATTGCAGTCAATCTTTTTTCCAACAAGCTCTTTTGCATTTCCTTGGTACAATCTCATATTTCCACCTCCACTAAATCCTAATTTAGTTACTTAGTTAATCCTATCTAACCCAACCAGCAGTATAGGACACGCACTACTGGTATAGGTTCTATACTGTTAGTTGCTATGCAGCCGCACCGTACTTCCTAAACGCTCCAAGCACCTGATCCGGTGTCGTAGCAGCGTAATGTTTATTAAGCGTTCTCGCATCTCCGTTTTTGTGTCCAAGGTAAAACGCTACCAATTCTCTCGGACAGCCGCGTTTAACCATGTTGGTCGCTGTTGTCTTCCGGAAGAGATGCGGATATACTCGTCTCTTAAGCCCCGACCGCTCTGCTATCCTGCCGATGGCACTTTCAATTCCCGGTTTCGCTAATCGCTTACAGTCTCGCTTGCTGGAGATAAACAGTGCCGGCTCTTTATCGTTTCGGCTATCGATGTACTTTTTCAGATGGTACTTCGCGGTATCATCTAAGCAGACGGTTCTCCACGTCCTGTTTTTCTGTCCATAGACCATAAGTTCGCCAGACTGCCAGTTGATATCCTGCACGTTTACCGATACGCATTCAGATACACGTACAGCAGTACTCCGGAGAAACTCCAACAACGCCCTGTCTCTAAGGCTTTCTTTATACTCATCCAGATTTGTTACCTTGTTTTTAACCTTAACCTTGCAGGCGTCTCTTAATGCTTCCAGTTCACCATCCGTTAAATGGTCGATTGGCTTGTCCATCTCTCGATACGGTTCCACGCTATCCACTGGATTGTCACTTCTTAAGTGGCTCTTTCTCATCCATGTGAAGAAAGCACTCAAATTTCTACGCTCATTGTTAATCGTACTTGCCTGATTACCTTTTCTGGCATAGGACTGTAAATAAAACTCCACATCCATGTCGGATACGTCTAAAAGAGATTTCTGAACGAACTCGATAAAGTTTCGGATTGTGAGCATATAATACTCTACTGTCTTTGGACTTAGCTTCGGTGCTTTCTTGGTCATATAGATTGCTATGATCCGCTGGTTTGTATCGTCTATCGTTGCCGGCAATGTCTCACTCTCTGTCACCTCAATCCCGAAGAGCGCCTGCACTACTACTTGGTTCAGAATCTCCATAAGTGGCGCATTTAAAAATGGCTGCATACCTGTTAATATTGTGTCTCTTAATTCTTCTTTTTTCGTACACATAACATCGTCCTCCTTGTCTCCTAAGGACGCATGTGTTATAATGTCCTTAGGTGAAGAGCAGTGGACGGTCCGGCAAGACATATAGTCCGCTGCTATTTTTTAGTTACGCATACTCACCTTTATTTTTTACCCTATCTTTTTATTTCAACGTCAATCCTCTCTCAACCTCTAAGACCAACGCTGTTAAAATATCTTTTGCGAAATTACTATTGTATTCGCGATATAGATCATCAACTTCTTTTGCGAATGTATCCAACTGTGTTTCTGTGAGATGTTTATCCCCTGCATATCGTTTATAGAGATTCCAAGCCTTTTGCAATAACTTAAAAACATCATTGAATGCCATCGCTCCACTATTCATGACAATGCCTCGATTCTGATGTATATGCCTGGGATATCTGCCCAAAACTTTTCTATCAGTTCCGAAGCCACCAGCGCATCATCTTTCCAGAAGTTGCACAAGGTCATACAATCCTTTAAGAGTTTTTGCAAATTATCTGTATCCGGTTTCGTAATACGATATTCTCCATCTGCATGTGTTGCACCTTTTGGAAAGCACCATTTTGTTATTAACCGACATCCAGTCTCAATTCTTTTTCTTGGCTTATGTTTCGCCAAGTATCCACACAATTTTAATTTTGCATTTTTGATTTCTGGCGTGTCATAAAAAACTGGCTTTCCATTGATCACTGTTACTTTATGTTCTTGGGCGGTAACTGTCGGAGGATCCATTGCCATAAAAAATTCTATCTCTTTCATTCGCTTCACCTCTTTAATGTGCTAAATTATTTTTATTTCCCACTTTTTCTTTGTGCTGGGGTGGGCTCCCTCCTGTGTGTGGGGGGCGTACTTTAATCGCCCCCACACTTTAAAGGGGGTGCCCGCACCTTCCCGTCCCATCCCGAATATATATACGTAGTATATATAGGTGCCGGGAGGGAATGTTCCCGACACCTCAAAACAAGAGGATGGGAATAAAAACGGGAATCTTCCCGACACCTAGATTTTTAGAAACTGGGAATCTTCCCGACATCTAAAATTTCAGAAAACGGGAACGTTCCCGACACCTAAATTTTAGGTAATGGGATAAGCCTTTTTGTTTCTTTGTCCGTAGTATATCCATACTTTTTTAAGGAGTTCCAGATTGTTTTTTCAGCCGGATATTTTTCTCCAATTGCCTCCGAACTACTTTTTATCTCTTCAAAAAGCTCTTTAACTGTAGGGTACATATCATTGTGCTCAAACTTAAAATTTGCTATTGCCATATCTATTTTTGCCTGTTTATTTTTCCTTTGAGCTTCCACTTGTTTTTTTCTAGATTCTTGTCCCTTTTTCCAATTCGGTTTTTCTTCTTCCGGTTGTATATCGTTCAAGACTCCGGATGGATCCATTCGGTGGATCGGGTAATCGAACCACAAATTGACCGGATCAAATTTAGGAAATTCTCTCAATGTCCCATCAATTCTCCATGCTGTTTTCGACTTTGCAATAGATACTTTGGCATCGATCTGAGCCTGTAGATCCATCATCTGAGCCCGTGTCAAACGTCTCCTGCAATAGTCCATCATCTGCACCTGGCTACATAAATCATCCGGAGACAGATCATCTTCCCACTGATAATGTGCATCAAGATAACATTCACACGCTTCACACACAGCAGCATTCTCTTCTCGTTTTCTTAAATCGTCTGTCACGTCTAATTCAATCAGATCCAACATAGCGTCCGGATCTCTTGCAAAAACTCCGGAACCAGAAGCTCTGTCCATAGACTTCTTTCCCCCCTGCGCCCCTTTACTGTGATGATGGCAGTAGATTACTGCACACCCTAACTCAGTACAGACTTTATCGAACTGATTACAAAATCTCGCCATTTGATCAGCGCTATTCTCATCTCCTGTGATCACCTTGTAGATTGGATCGATAACGATTGCTACGTAATCTTTTTTAGCGGCTCTTCGGATGAGCTTTGGTGCCAGTTGATCCATCGGCACAGACTTTCCTCTCAAATTCCAGATATCTATATTACTAAGATTTCTCGGAGATATGCCATGTGCTGTATACACGTCCTTAAATCTGTGCAAACAGCTGGCTCTGTCTAACTCTAGATTTACATACATGACTTTCCCTTTCGCACATCGCCATCCGAACCATTTAACGCCTTCTGCGATTGCAATACACAACTCTATCAAGGCGAAGGATTTTCCGGCTTTTGATGGTCCAGCAATCAGCATCTTATGCCCTTTTCTCAATACGTTTTCAATAAGAGGTGGTGCGAGTTCTGGGAGTTTGCCCCAAACATCCTCTAAGGTTTCAGGATCCGGAAGATCATCATTTACAGACTCAATCCATTCCTTCCACTCTTCCCAGCTTTCTTTACCGATATTCGTATCGACAATGTATTGCTTCTTACCATTACGTTCAAATCCCGGGAGTCTCGACAATCTCGACGGGTTCTTATTCTGTGTATCTACTTTCAAGCCATTTTTCTGACAGATAGAATAAAGATAATCTACTCTTTTCCGGTATTCCGCGTAATCTGCAGCATCAACTCGAACAATCGCATGTAAACTTTTCTTACCGGAAAATACCAAGCATGCTACTGGTAATTCCAACTCTCGAATGATTGCATTCTGCTTTTCAATTGTCATATCATCGGACTCTACAAGGGTATATCGAAACTCTGTTACGTTTTCATTTTTACAGCCTTTCCCATCTAAAGGGTTGAAGCGTATCCATGCGCCAGCTTCCTTGTTATAATCACCAAGAACAGCTCCTATGTCTCCATTGCATTTATTTAACTGTTCAATCAGCTGTCCGGCAGTTCTGTCACAGTTTCCTTTCTGTGGCAGCCATCGTTCTTCGTTTTTCCAACTACCTGTAACATAACCAACATTTTCACCAGCTTCGAACAATGTTTCTAGATAACGCACAATCTCATGAACCGGATTCCATCTTTTAGGCTCTAATACTTCTTTTTCTTCCACCCAAGAAGCATCTATAACTACTCCATCGGTACTGATTTCATCGTCCCAGTCTAAAGCGTAGGACGAGGACGATGGTGTCCATCCATGATCCATTGCAAGTTGTACAATAGTTCCTGCAGTGACCGGAACGGAAGAACCATGAAAACTATTCCATTTCTTCTGACATTCTCCCATGTGATACCTAGAATCATTGCGACTCCATGCATCCCAGTCATCCGGAGAATACCCTTCATGTTTTAGCGCCATCCCCACATTTACCCATTCTTGATAATTAAGTTCTGCAGGGTTTAAGTTTTCCAATACCTTTAATAAATCTGTACATTTTTCCATAATTAGCCTCTATATTCTGCCGGATTGACATCATGTGGAATTCTCCATCCATTTCCTGCTATACGGTCAATCAAATGTTTTGCTGTATCAAACTGCCATGTGCCTACGTGCTGGAAGCCTCTTCCCTCCAAGAAACGAATTTGTCTCGGTGTCGTTAATCCCTCTTTACGTCTCTTATCCAAGCGTTCAAGAATCTTTGAAGCTTTTCCGGCATTATCAATCTCATCCGGCATGATTCCAAGTTTTTCTAATGTCTTCTTTTGCGCATCTGATGGAGGTGCCATTTCCCACCCAAAAGCCGGTACATAGCCGGATAAATCTTGAGCCTGTATTGACATTTCAAATTGCAACGGATCTACCAGTTTTCGCTTTCTTCTCTTCATTTCCGACAACTGTTTTGCAAGGGCTTCTTCCCTCTGAGCAACTACATCATCAGCTGCGGTCTGTTCGGCTTCTTCGATATCCACCGGAAAACCGGCTTCTTTTTCGAGATTTTCCGTCATTTTCTGTGCAACTTCTTCACTCTCACAAATAAGATGTGCCGGATGGCATAGCTCATGCCTTTCTGTATGCCAGAGAAAATCAAGTAGCAAAAGATGGTCTTTTCTGGTCTCCGGAGACAGTCTGGTGCCACGCCCTACCATCTGGCAATATAAGCTTCGTACCTTTGTTGGACGAAGCACTACAATACAATCTACGCTTGGACAATCCCACCCCTCTGTCAAAAGCATGGAATTGCATAAGACATTATATTTATCTTTATCAAAGTCCTCTAAGATTTCTGCACGGTCTTTACTCTCACCATTTACCTCTGCAGCATGAAATCCTTTTGCATTTAAAAGATCTCTAAACTTTTGGCTTGTTTTCACAAGCGGTAAAAACACTACTGTTTTCTTATCTGCGCAATATTTTTTCATTTCCTCTGCAATCTGTTCCAGGTATGGATCTAATGCAGTTCCAAGATCTCCTGCTTTAAAGTCTCCGGACTGTACTCCCACCCCAGTAAGATCTACCTGTAAAGGAATGGTCACTGCTTTAATAGGCGACAAATAGCCTTCCTTAATTGCCTTTGGTAGTGTATATTCATAGGACAAGTTTTCAAAAACAGAACCTAAATTTTTCATATCTCCACGGTCAGGGGTTGCAGTCACCCCCAACACTTTAGCATCGTGGAAATGATTTAATACTCGCTGATAGCTGTCTGAAATGCAATGGTGCGCTTCATCGATGATGATCGTGTTAAAGTAGTCCTCGTCAAATTTATTCAGCCTGCTTTCGCGCATAAGAGATTGAACAGAACCTACCGTGATACGGAACCAACTCCCTAAGCATGTTTCTTCTGCCTTTTCGGTCGCACATCCAAGACCGGTAGATCTGCCTATCTTATCAGCTGCCTGCTCCAAAAGTTCTCCTCTATGTGCCAAAATCAAAACTCTGTCACCTTGACGAACACATTCTTCTGCTACTTTAGCAAACACGATTGTCTTTCCACATCCGGTAGGAAGCACCAATAAGGTTTTCTGAATACCTTCGTCCCAGGAATGGAAGATGGCGTCCTTTGCTTCTTGCTGATACGGTCTCAATTCCATCTTTAGAATGCACCTGCCTTATAGTCTTTTTTCTTCTTCGGCAACCATTTCTTTACATGATTGTATTTCTTTGAACTGTCTTTCGGATCCGTCCGAACCTCAATTGTCGCACGTCCTGTAGCCTGTGGAACCATGTTCCAGTTCATGCGTACTCTTCCCTCCAGCTCTTCTGCTCCGATAGACAAGAAGAACTCTGCCAACTTCCATTGCATCTTGTCATACAACAGAAGGCTTTCGCTGATCACTGTAGAGTCTTTTCCGTTTGTTGCGCGGACTTTCAACAATGCTCTGTTACACGGAGGAACCTTGTCACTTCCCTCATATCGCCCACGCTCAAAAGTTTCGATTGTAAAATCATAATCTCCGGGTTCTAAGAGCGTAAACTCTTCCCCTTTTTCAACCTCTTCGTCCCAACCAAGTTCTTTTCCTCTAATATCATCCATTTATATGTCCTCACTTTCTTATTCATCAAAAGGAATTTCCTGTTTACTTCGGATTTCCTTTATTACTCCTAATACCTGTTTCCATGCTCCAATCAATACTCCGTCAATGAAATCTGTTGGAAGATTTTGAAATGGCGTACCACGAGGGAAGTAGCCCCTCTGATATACAGCCTCCATAACTTCATCCTCTGAAACCAAATAAGGATACATTAAGTCTTGCAAAGCCTTTGGAACGTGATCCGGTATATGAAATACCTCGCTCTTTGCTGGATCCTGCTTTGGTTTTTCTTCTATCTTCTCTCCTGTGTTATAATCAACAGTTTCATCTATATTAGCTTCCGGCAGACTCATGAAGTCTGGAAGCTCTGTCTTTTGCTTCTCGGTATTTTCCTTTTTAACCGGTTGATTATTATTCGTATTTGTTTCTTCGATTACAGGTGCTATCACGCTGTAATCCATTTCACACTCTTCTGGAAGCCCGTATCTGTTTTTCGCATCCCAGCAAGGATGATGAGAAGTATACATCGTTCTCTTTCCTCCCTGCGCTTTATGCTTTTTCCCGTCCTTATCTGTTGCAATGGAAAAGGTCTTATAATTACAGAACAGAAGCATATCTGCCCATTCTTTTACCAATGGAGACGTTTGCGACTGAGTCTTTTTTCCAAGCTTCAGCTCCCACCTGTCATAGGCCCCCAATTCATCCGGCTGTTCGAATTTCCGAAGTTGGGCATGTGCAGTCAGAACAACATTGATACCTACTTCAATCAAATCTGAAAGCCGGTTCAAAAAACGTCCAAACTCTTCTTTTACATATACATACCCATTTCCATACCCAAAATCTTCGATTCCTTTTTTGTTATGTGTTGAACATATATGTTCTACGCATAACTGCTCTGCCCAGTCAATGGTATCTACGATGAGTGTTTTACAAGCGCCTGGTGTGTTCTTTATATAATCTATTTCTTCCAATAAAAGCGTCCAACTGGTAGGACGTGGCAATCTTGCCACATCCATGCTTGATGTACTACCTTCCGTATCGATGAACACCGCATCCGGAAACTTGGATGCAAAAGTAGATTTTCCAATTCCTTCCGGACCGTAAATCACAACCTTTTTTGCTCGGTTGATTCTTCCTTTTGTTATCTCCATTAAAACTCACCCGCTTTCCAAGATGGCGTTGTGGGCTCTTCTAATACTTGTCCTTTCACATGACCATCTTCAATAATAATGCTGCATTCATCTCCAGTACTTACTCGAGTGGCGATTGCCTGTAATCCTTCCTGTTCCAGCCACGCCCCGAATTCATTCAATGTCTGCATATCCATCTGTTCCAGCTTATCCAAAAGCACAAAGCCGCATTTGGGGTTCAGTTTTCTCACGATTGCAGTAGAAACTTTCATCCGGTCAGATCCAGACATGTTATCCCACTTCTGCCCCTTATAAACCAGTTCTCCATCTTTTACAGATAATTCTGGAAGCGGCAGTTCTGCCGAATTTAAAAGATCTGCCTTGGCTTTTCTCTTATCTTCAATTTTCTGTGTAAGTGCAGCATACTGATTTTTATACTCAAGTGCATCTTCTTCAGCCTTATCTTTGTCGAAATTTGCACGGACTTTCCGGTTAATCTCCTCAATATTGGCAATGCTTTCTTCCAGCTCTGCAGTAGATTCATCCTGAAGATCTTTCGCGGACATCATTGCAACATTCAAAGAGGCTTTTGCTTCTTCAAGTTCCTGCTCTTTTTTCTTCAACTGTTCTCGCATTGCTTCCGTTTCCTGCTGCAAAAACATGACAGATCCCTGGTATTTTTCAACCTGATCTCTCTTTCTCTGGTTTTCACCGTTTTTTGCAAGAATCTCCTGTTGCTGTTTAATCAAATCAGATGGAGAGACTAATTCTTTCGGAGCTTCCGGATAGTAGACCTGTTCGTCAGCATACTTCTTTTTCTGGTCTGCAATCTGACCAATAGCGAGCCTCTGATTGTACAGCTCTTTTTCTTCCTTGTCCAAAACAGACAGCTGATCTCCGACTCCGATAATCTTAAGAAGCGTTTCTGCCTTTTCTTTCCCAGAAGCCTCCATAAATTTTGGCAGATCTAAGGCTAACTGTTCAACGAACTCGTTTAGCAGCTGTTGCCCACCCTTGTTCCCTTCCGGATCTATTACCTTAAGGCTACTGTTTTTGCCTTTACGCTCCACAACAAGTCCATTGTTCATAACAATATGTAGATTAGGTGGAATCACCGAACCATGTCGCTGCGCTTCAGATGGACGATACTTCTCGCCTCCAAGCGCCCAAGCAATGGAATCTAACACTGAGGTTTTCCCCTGGTTATTATTTCCACCAACAATAGTTAAACCATTCGGGGTAGGTTCAATCTTAACGGCCTTAATCCGTTTGACATTTTCAATTTCCAACTTATTAATCTTTAAGCTTTCCATTTGACTAAACTCCTTTACTTCGATATAATTTAATTGAATATTTTTCTAGGCGCCCGAGCTTGCCGGCTCATTTAAGGGCGCTTTTTTATTTGGCCAAGTCAAGAATGCTCTTGATCTGGCTGGCTGTGAACGTAAGCTCGTCCTCAAACCCAGCTGATAGCGTGAGCTTTTTCGCCAGTGCACATGTGATAGACACATATCCCATTCCATCATTTTTCATCATCATTACTTCTTCTTTCAGCTGTTCCAGGAACTCCTTGAACTCATTCTCCGGAATCTCTGTTGCTACTTTCTTCATTCTCATCACCTCCTTATAATGGTCCTGCCATCCGGCAGTAAACCAGCACTACAATCAGGAATGACCCTGCTGCTACCATCCCAGTACCGAATCCAATGAAAAATCCGGTTAGGATGTCTTTTTGTTTTCGTCTTGCCTTAATGCTGTTACTTTTCAATCTGTTTCTCCCTCCTAATCCCTTCTAAATTCTTCTCGAACATATACTCACTTGCTTCCTTGGGACTGAACTCTGGAACATACTTCCGAAGATTTTTGTCCTCTAACTGCCTGTGATATTTGTCATAATCAGCGAATACCGCCACGCTTACCACATTGTCAAGAATCGCGTACCGGTTATATCTAGTTCCGATTTCTGCCTTGATTCCCTCAATTCTTCGATATACGGTCGGCGGGGATACACCGAAAATCTTTGCGAGAGTTAGTTTATTCGCATACATGGTTACACCTCCTTGTTGTAAATATATTTCTTTGGTATAATCTTCCTATCAAATGATGAAAGGAGAATTACTATGATTCTTAATCCTGATTGTCTTAGAGATATCCTTATTTACGTTGAGAAAAACACTGATTTAAAACATATCCTTTCAATTTCTCCAGACTCTCTTCCCGATGAACTTAATCACTATACTGGTGATGAAGTTATGTATCATATCAAACAAGCAGAGCTTTCTTATCTTATAAATGTTTCTTCTTGGTATCTCGATGGCGGTTGTGCTATCCACTATTTATTGCCTGATGGACACCAATTTCTAGCTAACATAAGAGGAGAAGATAACTGGAATAAAACAAAAGATATTGCAAAATCTGTCGGCTCCAATTCTTTAGATTCTCTAAAACAAATTGCTACAAGTTTGATATCTACTTTAATTCAAACGAAGCTGGGGTTGTAGCTACGTCTATTACGATTTCCAGTTCTACAACTCCTTTCCCTTTTATGGAAGCGGAACTGGAAATTCTATATGACTTAAGATTTTCAACCTTTTCTCCATCAAGAAATAATTCCCCATCTTTCATTGTTAGATGCTTCATCTACACCACCTCCTCTTCATCCTGCTTTCTTACGTATCGAGTAAGTTTTTGCCAAAAAAAATTTTTCCAGCTTTTTCAGGTGTTAATTCTAATGCTTTAACTAATTTGTACATTACGTTAGAGGATGGCTGTATTTCTTCATTTAAAACTTTTGACAACGTATTTCTATCAACTCCTGATGCTTCTGACAATTCTGTTATTTTACTTATTTTTTTTTCAATCATCTGTTTTTTTAAGCTTATAATATCTGTTTTGAACTCTTTACACATTTTTTTCACCTCATTTCTTACGCATCGCGTAAGTTTAATTTATCATATCAATTTTTATATGTCAATACATTTTTGCGTTTTACGTAAGTTTTATTGTTTTTCGCAAATAATTATTTGCATTTTGCGTAAGAATATGTTAATGTATCAATATAAAGTGAGGTGAAAATATGGCTATATTAAATGAACGTATCAAAGAAATGCGTCTACTTAGAGGTTTTACTTTATCTTATGTCGCCGATGAGCTCGGTGTTAAAGAAGCCACAATGCAAAGATATGAAAGCGGAGAAATAAAAAATATAAAGCACGAATACATCGTAAAACTTTCCGAAATTTTCAATTGTAGTCCTTCGTACTTAATGGGTTGGGAAGATTCTCAACTTCAAAGATTATCGGCATACTATGTTAAATTGTCCGAGTCTCAAAATAAGTTATTTACTGAATATAATAAACTCAACAACTATGGTAAAACTAGATTGTTGGCAACCGCTCAGGAAATGAGTTGCAATCCGTTGTATAACAATAATTATCAAGAAGAGTTAAACGCAGCTCATGCACGTACCGATATTACTATTCCTAAAGACGCCGATGTCTCTGAAAGCGATGTTATGGACGATGAGAATTTCTAAGACTTACTTCTTGCTATCCTATAATTTACTGGAGGTGTCGTCCTATGAACTATGAATCCCTTTTGGGCGAAGCTTGCGATAGTGGGCTTATCGTAAAGGAAAAAAGCATAAAAATACAATAATGGACTTATCAAAGGAAATAAAATAGCCATCCGAAAAGATATTAAAACATCCATTGAAAAATCCTGTGTTCTGGCCGAAGAACTCGGGCACCATTATACAACTATAGGGAATATAATTGACTTAACAGACGCTCAGAGCCGTAAGCAAGAACGCCAAGCACGCTTATGGGCTTACAATAAACTGATTGGACTGTCTGGTATTATCGAAGCATTCGAGCATGGATGTCAAAGCCGATATGAAATGGCTGAGTATCTGGAAGTTACAGAAGAATTCTTAGAAGAATGTGTGGCGTGTTACCGCAATAAATACGGAGTTGGAACCACACTGGATAATTATTATATAATGTTCATCCCCAACTTAAACGTTGGTAGGATAGATTTCTCAATGTAGGTCGGTCAAAAGAGGAAAGAGAGGATAACAAATGAAAAAAGGAAAAATTATTTTACTTGTTGTCGTTGCTTTTTTAGCAATAGGCGTAATTTCTGGTCTAATCCACAATCTAACAAGAACAACACCTGAACCGTCTAACGCTGATACCAAAACAAGCGCAGAGAAAATACTTGACAACAATCAAGATATTATATGGAAAGATGAAGACAAAATGGGTATTTTAAATCTCCAATTAGACGGAACAAAAACCAAACAGGGAATCATCACTGAATTTTATACTGAAACATCTTCCTACATGAATGATTTAGACAAAGAAACCTTACCAGATTATGAATACTTAGAAATCGTTGGTAATGTTATGAAGGACGGAAAGATTGATTGCACGATCAAAGGTAAGTTAACGCTCGAACAAATAAAAAGTACTGAACGTTTCTCTCCTGCATCAATAGAAAGTGATATTCAAGAATTATTTATACCGAAACCATTACAATAATTAATATAAAGAAAACCGCCCCAGTGTTGGCGCACTGAGACGGTATGTAATCTCCGAAGAGATACCTATATTTGGCAGATATATTGTATCACCTTCGGAGCAGCTACGCAAGCGGAACACTCGTTCCATGCTGGCTGTTATTTTTATACCTAATTTTAAGAAAGGAAGATGATTATGTGGTCAGAATCATTAAAAAATGGAAAGGTTAAATTTGTAGAGCGCTACAAGAACCCTCTAACACTAAAGTCCCAGCGCGTATCCGTGATCATGGACAAAGACACTGCCAGAACAAGGAAACTTGCTCAAGTGGCACTGAATGAAAAGATAGATCAGGCTCTTGCCGGTATCATGACTCCAGTAAAACAAGAAAACTTAAGGCTGTCTGAACTGGTTGATCTGTATGCTGCAAGCCAGAAGATACAGAGACGAGCCTCCACGTGTACACGCAATTACCACGCCTGCAAGTCCTTAATGCGTATCCTTGGAGAGGATACCGTTGTGGCTCGCCTGAGTGCCGGATACGTGAACCAAAAACTCCAAGCCGAAGGAGAAGACACCGGAACCACAAACGAGCGTATAACGCGTCTTAAGGCGCTCATACGATGGGGGTATAAAAACGATTATATTGAGGATATACGATGGCTTGATAAATTGGAAAAGGAAAAGGATGTCGCAAAGCAGGAAAAACTGGAGGAAAAGTTTCTGGAATCAGAAGAGCTTAAGCTTTTACTTGATAATATGTCCGTGCCCAAATGGCGAATGCTGGCAGAATTGACTGCCCTCTCTGGTCTCCGCATTGGAGAAGCGATTGCTCTAAGTGATACTGACGTGGATCTAAATAATAGAGAAATCCATATCACAAAGACAAGGGATGCAGTTAATAAGGCAACAAACTATCCAAAAACTGAAAAATCATACCGTGTAATCTACATGCAGGACGAGTTATACACTCTTTGCAGAAAGATAAAGCTCTTTATGAAACAAGAACGGTTCGCCTGTGGATATAACTCTGCTCTCTTTATAAGTGATATCTGCGGAAATTATTTAAACTACTACTCTTACAATAAGTATCTTGGGGAAGTATCAGAAAGAGTTTTAAAAAAACCTATTAAGATAACTAGCCATGTTATGAGGCATACACACGTAGCCCTTATGGCTGAGCAGGGTGTGAGCTTGGAAGTTATCTCCCGTAGACTGGGGCATAGTAATAGCAAGATTACGAGAGAAATATATTACCATATTACGAAAAAGATGCAAGAGAAAGATAATCAGCAGATTAAGGATATCAAGATTTTATAGTTTGCCCCTTTTGTGCCCCTTTTTTCTGTTTTGAGAAATAAAAAATACCGTAAACACTAACGTTTACGGTATCTCTTCTTCAATATCAAATGCGGATGGTGGGACTTGAACCCACACGAGGTCGCCCCCGCAAGATTTTGAGTCTTGTGCGTCTGCCATTCCGCCACATCCGCTCATTTCGGCTTTCTCAAACCGAAATTTATTCTATCATAATCTTTTCTAAATTACAATAGTTTTTTTCAAAAAACCCATCTTTAAAACAGATTTAAAACAACCCTTTGATTATAATGCAAATAAACGGCTGTCAATCTTTGTAAGGTCTTCCTCGGAAATACTATATACATTATCCTTTTCCTCAACGGTTACCTTCAATTCTTCTTCTGCCCCGTACTGTGGATCTTCTGCACGTGCTGCTAACAAATCATACATTTTATTAAGCAGCATCTGATTAATTTCGTCCTCACTCGGAACACTTCCGTCACCTGCCAGAAGTTCATTCTGAATTGCTTCTGTAAGCTCGCCCTCTACACCTTCCATAAACGCAAAAGGTTCAACTTTGACAACAACTTCAAATCCTCCGTCTGTCTCTTTTGCATCTCCGACTGTATATTTGGCTTTTGAAAGCATATTCTTGTAAAGCTCACGATATTTTTCTTCAAGCTCACTGGTAATTCCCATGTCTTGTAAGCCGCTGCTTGTAACGATATTTTCAATATTATCATCGTAAAGCTTCTGCACTTCTTCTTTACTGGAATCTGTCACTTTCATATATGCATCAAAATCCGCCTTGTAACTTGCATCTAATGTCGCTTTTACATATTCTTTGGCATCTTCCTCAGTCATTCCGCCACATCCTGTCAGCATAGATACCGCCAATACCAATACCGCCGCTAATGCCAGCATACGTTTTTTCATTCTCTTCATATCATTTCCTCCTTTTGGTCACTTTGACCAATGCATTATACTGGTATAATAACCTATTTGGGGAAATTTTACAACACTTTTCTATTTTAATCTATTAACTTACTTCCAATATCAAAACAGTCAAATGTTGCGAAATAATCTGCCGGTTTCTCCGCTCTTCGAATCATCTGTACACTTCCATCTTCTTTAAGTAAAAGCTCTGCAGATTTTAATTTGCCGTTATAGTTATATCCCATAGAAAATCCATGTGCTCCCGTATCATGGATGACCAGAAGATCTCCCTTATCAATCTTTGGAAGCATGCGGTCAATCGCGAATTTATCATTATTTTCGCAAAGTGAACCAACCACATCATATTTATGGTCACAAGCCTTTTTTTCTTTTCCCATTACTGTAATATGGTGATATGCTCCATACATAGCCGGACGCATCAAGTTAACTGCACAGGCATCTACACCGATATATTCTTTATATGTATGCTTCTCATGAATCGCCTTTGTAACAAGACATCCGTAGGCGCCCATCATAAAACGTCCAAGTTCGGTGTAAATGGCAATATCGTCCATCTTTGCCGGTTTCAACACCTCTTCATATACTCGTCTTACACCTTCGCCAATGACACGGATATCATTTGGCTCCTGATCCGGTGTATAAGGAATACCGATTCCGCCGGAAAGGTTAATAAACTTAATGTGAACTCCTGTTTCTTTCTGTAGTTGTACTGCAAGTTCAAATAAAATTTTAGCAAGCATTGGATAGTATTCATTGGTAACCGTATTACTTGCAAGAAATGCATGGATACCAAATTCCTTCGCCCCTTTGCTTTTTAAAATTTTAAATGCCTCAAAAAGCTGATCCTTTGTCATTCCGTATTTGGAATCCCCCGGGTTGTCCATAATATCATTACTGATCTTAAATAATCCTCCCGGATTAAAACGACAGCTGATTGTTTCCGGGATATGACCGATTGCCTGCTCCAATACATCAATATGAGTAATATCATCCAGATTGATGATCGCGCCCAGTTTATCTGCGTAGACAAACTCTTCCGGCGGTGTGTCATTGGAGGAAAACATAATCTCCTGTCCTGTCACTCCTACCGCCTCTGACAGCATCAGCTCTGTGTAAGAAGAACAGTCACAACCACAGCCATATTCTTTCAGAATGTTGATAAGAAATGGATTCGGAGTCGCTTTCACTGCAAAGTATTCTTTATATCCTTCATTCCACGAAAAAGCATCTTTTAATGCTTTCATATTTCTTCTGATTCCTCTCTCATCATAGAGATAAAAAGGTGTCGGATATGTTTTCACAATTTCATCTAGCTGGTCTTTTGTCACAAATGTTTCTTTTTTCATGCGTTTTCATTCTCCTTTTTCATTGCAAGTAATTTTATCTCATTAGAAAGAGCAGTTTTATACAGATTTACGAAATTTTTTTGACCGGAATACAGGCAGGTATTCATACTCCCTTCTCCGTATTCTCCCGCGAGCACACGGTTGGAATCAACGATCAGCCCTACTGCTGTCCCACGCGGATTCCCAATATATACTTTCGCCCCGTCAAAATTCACCGGTTGATCTGTAATGATCACGACTTTCTTTCTTCTCTGAATCAGACTTTCCAACTCTTTTATTAAAAGAAGCAGGTAATTTCTTGTACAGGAAACATACACTCTCTCTTTTGCTCCGTCGATCAGATTGCGTATTTTGTCCAATATGTTCGCAGCTCCCTCAATCGTGATATATCCTTCCACATGATCTTTCGCTGCCGGCATGTGATCACAAAGCCATTTTTTATTTTCTTCCATCCGTCTTACACGGTTTTTGCAAAATTCATCCAACGGAACCGGCACGTATTTTCTTGTAGTACCTTCTTCCACCAAATAAGAAGCCCCTTTTTCGGTCATGCTTGCCAGTGAATTGTAAGCATTTGATCTGGAAATACCAATCAATTTAGCTACTTCATAGCCTGTTGTTTTTCCTTCTCTTAACAGGCATTCATAAATAGCAGCTTCCTGCCTTGTAAGACCGAATTCCATTAATCGCTCTGCGAAAACACTGCTTTCCATTCCTTCACCATCTTTCTTTAGTAGTTCTCTATAGGAACACTTTAATCTATATGTTCTCATCTGTCAATGAAAATCGTAAAATGTCCCTATTAAATTAAAAATGGGTCATGCATTTTCATGCACAACCCATTTTCTTTAATCGACTACTGCAATTCTCATCATATTACTTACACCCTTTGACATTCCTACTGTTGTAGGTGAAGGGATACCGGCTGTTAAGATCACAACATCTCCGGTCTCTACTATCTGTTTTGCGGTTACGAGATCAATCGCACTGCTGCAGATATCTTCCGTTGTATGTACTTCAATTGATTTCATAGGGCGCACTCCCCAGTAAATCTGCATTCTTCTAAGCGATGCACCATTAGGGCTTACTCCGATAATCTCTGTTTTCGGCTTGAACTTTGATACCACTCTCGCAGTTGCTCCGGACATAGACGGTGCAATGATGCATTTTGCATTCAGGCTCATTGCAGTTGATACTGTCGCAAATCCAAGTGCACTGGATGCGCTCTTTTTGCGATATTCCTCGGATTTTCTCAAAATCATCTCATAATCCAGATGCTCTTCTGTATTTTCTACGATATGTACCATCATCTGAAGCGCTTCTACCGGATATTTTCCATTTGCTGTTTCTCCGGACAACATGACAGCATCTGTTCCGTCATATACCGCATTGGCAACATCTGTAACTTCTGCTCTCGTCGGACGTGGATTGCGGATCATAGAATCCAGCATCTGCGTTGCCGTAATAACCGGTTTGAAATTATCGTTACATTTCTGAATCAGCATTTTCTGAAGATATGGCACCTCTTCCGCAGGAATCTCAACGCCTAAATCTCCACGCGCTACCATGATTCCATCTGCACAACGGATAATTTCATCAATATTCTGGATTCCTTCTGCATTTTCAATCTTGGCAATAATCGGAATATATGGCGCTTTCAATTCTCTTAACAACGCTTTGATCTCTAAAATACATTCTGCGTTACGTACGAAAGAAGCTGCAATAAAATCCACACCCTGCTCTACTCCAAAACGGATATCGTCTCTGTCTTTCTCTGTGATCGCCGGAAGTCTTACCGGAACATTCGGTACATTAACACCCTTCTTCTCTCCCAGCTCACCGCCGTTTACAACCTTACATACAATGTCCTCTCCATTTTTTCCCGTCACCTTTAATTCAATCAATCCGTCATCAATAAGGATCGTACTTCCGATCTGAACATCATCAATAAGCCCACGGTATGTAATAGAAACCTTCTGTGCATTTCCAACCACATCGGCAGTAGACAATACAAAGCTGTTCCCTTCTTCCAATGTAACCTTTTTTCCACCCTCTAAGACACCGGTACGAATCTCCGGTCCCTTTGTATCTAACAAAATTGCAACCGGAACTTTTTCCTCATCACGGATCTGCTTGATCATATCCATACGCATTTTCTGCTCTTCATGATCTCCGTGTGAAAAATTAAATCTTGCAATGTCCATACCATTTTGAATTAAACCTCTCATAACGTCTGGATCATTTGTTCTTGGTCCCATCGTACATACAATTTTTGTTTTTTTCATATTTTGTTAACCCTCTCTTTTTTCTTTCCATAATTTCATTTTCGTTCATTTTGACACGTTATTTCACATGAATATGTGTAAATAAGTGTTCCTGACAATACTCGTAGTTACCATTACATTTAGAGCAATACCGAAATTCCAGATTCGGATCATCTAGTTCTGTCCGTCCACAGACTGCACAGCGGTGTTTCGCGCCGCCGGCGTAATGATTTTCAGTTCTCTGAGCATGTTTCACATTTTTCTGGAAATCCATTTTACGCTTCATCTGCTTAGGTGTATACGGCTTCACATTTCTGGAGCTTAAGAAAAAAATCAGGAAATTCAGCAGAGACACCGCTGCAGCCAGAGCATTCGCCCTGTAATAAGCTCCGTAATAAGGATTGCCGCCATAGCTTGGAAGGAACGCCTGCACAATTGTATACAGGAACAAAATGCCATCAAGCCATGCCAACCATTTTGCTTTGATCGGCAGAATGAAATACACATAAAACTGTGCATCCGGATACAATGCCGCATACACAAGAAAAAGTGACAAATTCAAATAATTTGTGCCAAGCGGAAGGTTCACTCCAAAAATCAGATAAGCTGCGATTGCCGCAATCACGTGGAAGATAACCCCCGCAAAGAAGTATACATTAAAGCGAAAAGTTCCCCATTCCATCTCTAACTGTTTTCCGATAAAATAGTATAACATCACTGCAAAAAACAGCCAGATCAAATTGCCGGATGGCGGCTGAATAATAAATGTCAGGATTCGCCACACCTGTCCGTGCAGGATTGCCTGTGCATTTAAGCTCAAATACTCCATATAAAAAGACGGATTGATCATATTTAACACGTATCCTGTCACATAGAGAGCAACAATATAAATCATAAGATTGGGTATCGCATACCGTCCAAATTTTCGTTCTAATTTATTCAACCAATTCATAAAGCTTTTCTGTCCACTCCTTATATTTATTATTATTTGGCATAGTAATCATTCTACCGTTTCACATTATATTTGTCAATTCTGGCAGAAAATTTTCATAGCATTTTAACATTTCTATAACATTTCCTAATTGTCATATGAAATATTTTGTCGTATAATGTTACCGGTTATGAAATCATACACATATTAATAGGTAGTAATACATACCTTTTGTAGATAAGGAGTACGTAATATGACTCAAAATGAATTATATACACTTGGAATTGATATTGGTTCCACAACCGTAAAAATTGCGATTTTAGATGAAACCAATGATCTTATTTTTTCTGATTATGAAAGGCATTTCGCCAATATTCAGGAAACGTTATCGGACCTTATAGGAAGAGCAATCTATAAGCTCGGACCAATTTATGCTTCACCGGTAATCACCGGTTCCGGAGGTCTTACGCTTGCAAAGCATTTAGAAGTCCCATTTGTTCAAGAAGTGATTGCTGTATCTACTGCCCTTCAGGATTATGCGCCTCAGACAGACGTAGCAATCGAACTCGGCGGAGAGGACGCTAAGATTATTTATTTTGAAGGCGGAAATGTGGAACAGCGCATGAACGGTGTCTGTGCCGGAGGAACCGGATCATTTATTGATCAGATGGCTTCTCTTCTTCAGACAGACGCCTCCGGTTTAAATGAATATGCTAAAAATTATCGGGCACTTTATTCCATCGCTGCAAGATGCGGTGTATTTGCCAAATCTGATATTCAGCCCCTCATCAATGAAGGCGCGTCCAAGGAAGACTTGGCGGCATCTATCTTTCAAGCAGTGGTCAACCAGACAATCAGTGGACTTGCCTGCGGAAAACCGATTCGCGGACATGTCGCATTCTTAGGCGGACCACTTCATTTTCTTTCTGAATTAAAAGAAGCTTTCATTCGAACTTTAAAATTGGATGATGAACATACTGTTGCGCCAAGTCACTCTCATTTATTTGCAGCGATTGGCTCTGCTTTGAATTCCAAAAGAGATTTGCATGTATCCCTTCAGGAAATGCAAAACCGTCTGGAAGGTAAGATTAAAATGGACTTCGAAGTTGAACGTATGGACCCTCTTTTTGCTTCAGAAGCAGAATACAACGCTTTCAAGGAACGCCATGACAAACATCAGGTTCCGGTTAAGGATCTGTCAACTTATCACGGGAAGGTATTCCTTGGCATTGACGCAGGAAGTACCACGACAAAGGCAGCTCTTGTCGGCGAAGACGGTACCCTTCTGTACTCGTTCTATCACAACAATGACGGCGATCCTCTCGGAACAACTATCCATGCGATCAAAGACATTTACCGTCAGCTCCCGAAAGGGGTAGAAATCGTACATTCCTGCTCTACCGGTTATGGTGAAGCGCTTATCAAAGCAGCTCTTCTTCTGGATGAAGGAGAAGTGGAAACCGTATCGCATTATTATGCCGCTTCGTTTTTCGAGCCTGACGTCGACTGCATTTTAGATATCGGTGGTCAGGATATGAAATGTATCAAAATTAAAAATCATACCGTAGACAGTGTACAGCTCAACGAAGCTTGCTCTTCCGGATGCGGATCTTTCATTGAAACCTTTGCCAAATCACTGAATTATTCCGTAGAAGATTTTGCACATGAGGCGCTGTTTGCTCACAATCCGATCGATCTTGGTACACGATGCACGGTATTTATGAATTCCAAAGTAAAACAGGCGCAGAAGGAAGGAGCCGAAGTATCCGACATCTCTGCCGGTCTTGCTTACTCTGTCATTAAAAATGCGCTGTTCAAGGTAATTAAAGTCTCCGATGCTTCAGAGCTTGGCAATCACATTGTTGTTCAAGGTGGTACATTTTATAACAACGCTGTACTTCGAAGCTTTGAAAAAATTGCAAACTGCGAGGCAATCCGTCCGGATATCGCCGGAATCATGGGAGCCTTCGGAGCTGCTCTCATTGCAAGAGAACGCTATGCAGACAGCAAAGGTACTACTATGCTTTCCATTGAGGACATTGAAGCATTAGAATACTCTACCACTATGACGAAATGTCGTGGCTGTACAAATAATTGCAGACTTACAATCAATCATTTCAGCGGAGGACGTAAGTTTATTACAGGAAACCGCTGCGAAAAAGGATTAGGAAAAGCGAAATCTGACAATAAGCTGCCAAATTTATTCGATTATAAATTGAAACGTTACTTTGGCTATGAACCACTGAAAGCGGAAGAAGCAAAACGAGGCGTTATCGGTATTCCTCGCGTTCTTAATATGTATGAGAACTATCCATTTTGGTTTACCTTTTTCCATACTTTAGGATTCTCTGTTTTGCTCTCTCCTGCTTCTACAAGAAAGATTTATGAGCTCGGAATAGACTCCATTCCAAGCGAATCCGAGTGTTATCCGGCAAAACTTGCTCACGGTCATGTACAATGGCTGATCAATCAAGGAGTAAAACATATCTTTTACCCGAGTATTCCTTTTGAGCGAAACGAATTCGCAGATGCGAATAACCACTACAATTGTCCGATCGTAACTTCCTATCCGGAAAATATCAAGAACAACATTGATGCAATCGTACATGGTGGCGTCGATTTCATGCACCCGTTTCTCTCACTTAAAAGCGAGGAAACCATCGCATATCGGATGATCGAAGAATTATCCGAGAAATTTTCCATTTCTTCGGAGGAAATAAAATCCGCAGTACATACTGCATGGATCGAACTTGCTGCTTGTCGAAATGATATTCGCCAAAAAGGTGAAGAGACGATTCAATTTTTAAATGAAACAGGAAACCGCGGAATTGTTCTCGCCGGGCGTCCTTACCACATCGACCCGGAAGTAAATCATGGAATTCCGGAGCTTATTAACTCGTACAATATTGCGGTGTTGACGGAGGACTCTATTTCACATCTGCATCCGGTAGAACGCCCTTTGAACGTTATGGATCAATGGATGTACCACTCTCGTCTGTACGCTGCTGCAAACTACGTAAAAACAACAGAGAATCTGGATTTGATTCAACTGAATTCCTTCGGTTGCGGACTGGACGCGGTAACCACCGATCAGGTAGCCGAGATTCTCAATAGCTCTGATAAAATTTACACCTCTTTAAAAATCGATGAGGTAAATAACTTAGGAGCTGCAAGAATCCGCGTGCGTTCTCTCCTTGCGGCAATCCGCGTAAGAGAACAGAGAAAAGAAGCGCGCACAATCCGCCCGGCTTCCATAGAAAAAGTGTTATTTACACCGGAGATGAGAAAAGATTATACCATTCTCTGCCCGCAGATGTCGCCTATTCATTTTGACATCTTACAGCCGGCAATCCGTTCCTGTGGATATAATCTGGAGATTCTGCCAAATGATAATAAACAGGCCGTAGATGTGGGACTGAAATATGTAAATAATGACGCCTGCTATCCGTCTCTTATGGTTGTCGGACAAATCATGGATGCTATCCTTTCCGGTAAATACGATACGGATAAACTTGCTGTTATCATCACCCAGACCGGCGGAGGATGCCGTGCTTCGAACTATATCGGTTTTATCCGACGAGCATTGAAAAAAGCCGGATATTCACAGATTCCGGTCATCTCTTTGAACTTAAGCGGACTGGAAAAGCATCCGGGCTTTCAATTGACTGCGCCACTCGCTGTACGCGCTATGTATGCCATTGTATTCGGAGATATTTTCATGAAATGTGTGTATCGCCTGCGACCATACGAGGCTGTACCGGGTTCTGTCAATGCCATGCATGAGAAATGGAAAAAGGTATGTCAGGACTTCGTTTCCCACGGTTATCCGTCCAGACGTCGTTTTAACCGTCTGTGCAGAGAAATTGTTGAAGATTTTGACAATCATATTAAATTGCTGGATGTGAAAAAGCCAAGAGTCGGTGTGGTAGGAGAAATTCTTGTAAAGTTCCTTCCTGCCGCCAACAACTACCTTGTGGAGCTTCTGGAATCCGAAGGAGCTGAAGCGGTTGTTCCGGATCTTCTGGACTTCCTGCTCTATTGCTTCTACAACCAGAACTTCAAAGTAGAGAAACTGGGATTTAAGAAATCCAAAGCGCAAATTGCAAATCTGGGCATCCATTTTCTTGAATGGCTTCGCAAACCTGCTACAAATGCCTTTGCTGCAAGCTCACACTTTGCTCCTCCGGCTCGTATTCAGAAGCTCGGAGAAATGGCTTCCGAGATCGTATCTCTTGGAAATCAGACCGGTGAGGGATGGTTCCTGACCGGAGAAATGCTGGAGCTTATACACAGTGATGCTCCGAACATCGTATGTACGCAGCCATTTGCCTGCCTTCCAAACCACGTCGTTGGAAAAGGAGTCGTCAAAGAGCTTCGCAGACGTTATCCGCAATCTAACATTGTAGCTATCGACTTTGATCCGGGGGCTAGCGAAGTAAATCAGCTAAACCGTATCAAACTGATGTTGTCTACTGCAAATAAAAATCTGGAAAAAACAGTCACAAAATAATAAAGTATCAAAGAATTTTTGCATTCTTAAAAAAGCGCCCTGAAAACAATACCATTTGTCTTCAGGACGCTTTCTTTCACGCTTATTCATTACGCATATTTTAATATTTCTTCCAGCAGTCCGACAATGTAGTCTGCCCCCGCCGCTTCCAGTTCCTCCCGGTCTCCGAACCCATAGAGTACTCCAAGAGACGAAATACCTTCTTCTCTTGCGCCTTCTACATCATGCTTCCGGTCTCCTATCATCAAAACACGTGACCGGTCTTTTATTTCACAACATTCAAGTGCATAGGCAATCACTTCCGCCTTCGTATTTCTCCCTCCGTCAAGTTCCATACCGGCAATATAATCAAAATACGGTGTCAAATGAAAATAATCCATAATTATTCTGGCAAATGGCTCCGGCTTCGAAGTCGCCACCACAAGCCGTTTACCTGCTTCCTTTAGCTTCTTCACAGTCTCTTCCATACCCTCATACACCCGATTTTCATAGATTCCCTTTTCCCGGTAATATTCTCTGTAATATTCTACAGCTTGCCATGACTCCTCTTCTGAAAAACCATAGTATCTTTGAAAAGAATCCGTAAGCGGAGGCCCGATAAATTGATATAGCTTTGTACGATCCTCTTCCACGATTCCAAATTTCTTAAGGGCGTACATAACAGAATTCGTAATTCCAACAGAAGAATCCGTAATCGTACCATCCAAATCAAAAAAGAAAATATCATACTTAGTCATATTGTCACCTTTTTAACAGGGGACGTAGCAAAGTTAAACTTTGCTACGTCCCCCGTTTATTATTTAACAAGCAAGCTCTTACCTGTCATTTCTTTTGGCTGCTCCATGCCCATCAATTCAATAAGTGTTGGTGCGATGTCTGCAAGACATCCTCCCTCTCTCAAAGTGTAGGCTGGATCTGCATTTACAAGGATAAACGGCACAGGGTTCGTAGTATGTGCTGTAAATGGTTCTCCTGTTTCGCCATCGATCAACTGTTCTGCGTTGCCGTGATCTGCACAAATGAACATCTGACCATCCACTTCTTTGATTGCCTCTACCGTTCTTCCCACGCATTCGTCTACCGCTTCAATCGCTTTAACCGCTGCATTTTCAACGCCTGTATGACCAACCATATCCGGATTTGCAAAGTTGATAATGATCACATCATAAGTTTCAGATTTGATCGCGTCAACCAGTTTATCGCACACTTCATAAGCGCTCATCTCAGGCTTCAGATCATAAGTTGCAACTTTTGGAGATTTTACAAGGATACGATCCTCACCCTCGTTTGGCTCTTCTACTCCGCCGTTGAAGAAAAATGTCACATGTGCATACTTCTCTGTCTCAGCGATACGTGCCTGTTTCTTACCATTCTTTGCAAGAAATTCTCCAAATGTATTTGTAATCTCTTCTTTTACGAAAGCAACCTGTTTATTTTCAATCGTTACATCATACTCTGTAAAGCACACAAATGTTGTTTTGATTCTTTCGCCTCTGGCAAATCCGTCAAAATTATCATCACAGAATGTTCTTGTGATCTCTCTTGCACGGTCCGGACGGAAATTAAAGAAGATCACAGAATCATTTTCTTTGATTGTTGCAACCGGAGCACCGTCTTTTTCAACAACAGTCGGAAGTACAAATTCATCTGTTACATCGTTGTCGTAAGAAGACTGAATGCCAGCCGGTCCGCTTACTGCTTTCTCTCCCTCTCCAAGTACAAGCGCTCTATACGCTTTCTCAACACGATCCCAGCGATTGTCACGATCCATTGCATAATAACGTCCCATAACAGATGCGACCTCACCTACGCCGATTTCCTGCATTTTAGCTTCCAGCTCTTCTACATATTCTTTTCCTGATGCCGGCGGTGTGTCACGCCCATCCAAGAAGCAGTGTACATATACTTTCTCAAGTCCTTGTTTCTTAGCCAGTTCTAAAAGTCCGTAAATATGCGTGTTATGGCTGTGAACACCTCCGTCAGATACAAGACCGAACATGTGAAGTGCGCTATCATGTTCCTTCGCATTTGCACAAGCTGCCAACAGAGCTTTATTTTCGAAGAAATCACCGTCTTGAATGGACTTTGTGATCTTTGTCAGATCCTGATATACAATTCGTCCTGCGCCCATATTCAAATGACCAACCTCGGAGTTTCCCATCTGTCCATCCGGAAGCCCTACTGCCATTCCGCTTGCATTTCCTTTTACAAACGGATATTCAGCCATCAATTTATCCATAACCGGTGTCTTGCCTTCTGCAACTGCATTACCGGTAGTATTCTCATTTAATCCATATCCATCTAAAATCATCAATACTGTTGGTTTTTTACTCATATTGCTCTTCTCCTTTTTCTACACTTTTTCAACCTTTATTCTCGAAAACCGCACTGTTTGCGAATCCACGAATCTGCAAGGTTAAGCCACTGTGAACATTCTTTTTGTATACCGCTTCCATCTACCCGCTCCACCAGCGAATCCGCGCGGCTTAATCCATGTTCCCCTTCCGGAAATATATGAAGCTCAACCGGCACTTTTGCTTTTTGAAGCGCCATCGCCATAAGAAGGGAATTTTCCACCGGCACCGTTGCGTCTTTTGCAGTATGCCAGATAAAACAAGGCGGCATTGCTTCCGTCACTTGATATTCCAAAGACATTCGCACTCTGTCCTCTGCAAATCTGTCTCCCAGAAGATTTTTAAAGCTTCCTGTATGGGCATACTTCGGATCAGAGGTGATGACCGGATAACTTAACAATAACCCTTTCACCTTTAACGCACCCGCAGTTGTCTGTAAACCGGAAGTCATAAACTCTTGATTCCAAAACACTCCGTAACTTGCAGCCAGATGACCTCCCGCGGAAGCTCCATGTATAAAAATAAGTTCTTTGTCAACCTTCCATTCATCGGCGTGTTCGCGAATCATACGAACAGCTTTTCCCAACTCTAATACTTGTGTCGGGAACCGATGCGGTGCAACAGAATAACGAAGAACAGCTGCATGGTATCCCTGATTCAGAAAATGCACAGCCAATGGCTCTCCCTCTCGAAAGCTTGTTCTTTCATAAGCGCCTCCCGGACAGATAAGTACCATTGGGCGTTTCTCAATTTTCAGATTTTTATCAAGAGGTGTATCTAAAATGTAAGTTTCTAATCTGGAATCTTCTGCGGAGCCTTCTATCTGAATTTTAATCTCCTCATATTTCATATCAAGAAACCTTTCTGCATTGCAACCCAAAAATCGTAGGGAGCATATGCTGCCCCCTACGACTGAGCATTTCTTTTATTTGTAGTTTACAATTTTACCAAAGTCAGCTTTAAGAGAAGCTCCTCCAACAAGTCCGCCGTCGATATCTGCCTGGGCAAATAACTCTGCTGCATTTCCTGCATTTACAGATCCGCCATACTGAATACGGATTGCTTCTGCTGTAGCTTCATCGTAAATCTCAGCGATGCAAGCACGAATACCTGCACATACTTCCTCAGCCTGTTCTGTAGTAGCTGTCTTACCTGTTCCGATTGCCCAGATCGGCTCATAAGCAATCACTGCTTCTTTTGCCTGATCAGCTGTCACATTTAAGAAACCTACTTTTACCTGCTGACGAATGAAATCCATTGTCACGCCCTGTTCTCTCTGCTCCAGAGTCTCTCCACAGCACATGATCGGTGTAATACCGTGTTCAAAAGCTTTCAGCATTTTCTTATTTACTGTCTCATTTGTCTCTGCAAAATATTCTCTTCTCTCAGAATGTCCAAGAACTACATATTTTACGCCAGCATCTGTCAGCATAGCAGGAGAAATCTCTCCTGTGTAAGCTCCGCTCTCTTCAAAATACATATTCTCAGCGCCAACCTGAATATTTGTACCCTTACATGCTTCTACAACCGGAATAATATCGATTGCAGGTACACAAAATACAACGTCTACTTCTTCACTTGCCACTAATGGTTTTAATTCTTCAACTAAAGCAACTGCCTCACTTGGAGTTTTATTCATTTTCCAGTTGCCTGCTACAATTTTTCTTCTTGCCATGTTACCTATTCTCCTTTTCATGGTGACTTCACCTTACTAAACTCGATAAAGCCTCACCAAGTTCTCTATTTATCGTTTGCTGCTGCAACCCCCGGAAGCTCTTTACCCTCTAAGAATTCAAGAGAAGCTCCTCCGCCTGTTGAAATATGAGTCATTTTATCTCCATAACCAAGCTGATTTACTGCCGCAGCTGAATCACCACCGCCGATGATCGTTGTTGCATCTGTCTCAGCCAGCGCTTTTGCTACTGCTTCTGTACCGTGAGCAAATGTTGGCATCTCAAAACATCCCATTGGTCCGTTCCATACAACAGTTTTAGCATCTGCTACTGCTTCACAGAAAATTTTCTCAGTCTCTGGTCCGATATCCATACCTTCCCAACCGTCCGGAATCTCTCCACGCTTTACAACCTGTGTATTTGCATCATTGGAGAAATCATCTCCGATTACATTATCTACAGGAAGAAGTAATTTCACACCTTTGTCTTCTGCTTTTTTCAGCATATCAAGAGCGTACTGAAGATAATCGTCTTCACAAAGAGATTTTCCGATTGTTCCGCCAAGCGCTTTGGAGAATGTATAGGACATTCCGCCACCGATAATAAGTGTATCTACTTTGTCGAGAAGATTCTCAATCACAGAGATCTTACTGGAAACTTTCGCTCCGCCAAGAATTGCAACAAATGGTCTCTCCGGATTATTTACTGCATTTCCAAGGAAATCAATCTCTTTCTGCATTAAGTAACCAACAACTGCAGTGTCTACAAATTCTGTAACGCCTACATTAGAACAGTGTGCACGGTGAGCAGTACCAAACGCATCATTTACAAATACATCACAAAGTGAAGCAAGTTCTTTGCTGAATGCTTCTCCATTTTTTGTCTCTTCTGCTCTGTAACGTGTATTTTCAAGAAGAATGACATCTCCGTCATTCATAGCTTCTACTGCTGCTTTTGCATTTGCTCCAACCACTTCCGGGTCTGCTGCAAATTTCACTTCCTGCCCAAGAAGCTCAGACAGACGTACAGCTACTGGTGCAAGTGACAACTCCGGCTTTGGTTCTCCCTTCGGCTTTCCAAGATGAGAGCAAAGAATCACTTTTCCACCATCAGCGATTAATTTCTTAATTGTTGGAAGGGCTGCAACGAGACGATTTTCATCTGTAATCTTTCCATCGATAAGCGGAACGTTGAAGTCACATCTTACAAGAACTTTTTTACCCTTTACATTGATATCGTCAACAGATTTCTTATTAAGCATATTGTTATCCTCCTAAAATATAAAAGAGTCCGGTCCAAATAGACCGGACCCTTTGTGAGTCTTACCACACTAAGTGTTCTATGCTAACTCAGCGAAGTATTTAATTGTTCTTACCATCTGGCTTGTGTAAGAGTTCTCATTGTCGTACCAAGATACAACCTGAACCTCTGTTGTTCCGTTGTCTAATGGAAGAACCATTGTCTGTGTAGCATCGAATAAAGAACCATATCTCATACCAACGATGTCGCTAGATACGATTTCATCTGTATTGTATCCGAAAGATTCTGTAGCTGCTGCTTTCATAGCTGCATTTACTTCATCAACTGTAACAGTTCCGTCAACAACTGCTGTTAAGATTGTTGTAGATCCTGTTGGAGTTGGAACACGCTGAGCAGCTCCGATTAATTTTCCGTTCAGTTCTGGAATAACAAGTCCGATTGCTTTTGCAGCACCTGTGCTGTTTGGCACGATATTAACTGCTGCTGCACGAGATCTTCTTAAGTCACCTTTTCTCTGTGGTCCGTCAAGAGTCATCTGATCTCCTGTGTAAGCGTGGATTGTGCACATAATTCCAGATTTGATTGCTGCAAGATCGTTCAGTGCTTTAGCCATAGGTGCTAAGCAGTTTGTTGTACAAGAAGCAGCAGAAATAACTGTATCTTCTGGCTTTAATTCTGTATGGTTAACATTGTAAACGATTGTTGGAAGATCGTTTCCTGCCGGAGCAGAAATAACAACTTTTCTAGCACCTGCTTTAATATGAGCAGAAGCTTTCTCTTTAGATGTGTAGAAACCTGTACACTCAAGAACAACGTCAACACCGATCTCTCCCCATGGAAGCTCTTCAGCGTTAGCCTTTGCATAAATCTTGATTTCTTTTCCATCAACAATGATAGAATCCTCTGTTGCTTCTACTTTGTCACACAGAGCATATCTTCCCTGAGAAGAGTCATACTTTAATAAGTGTGCAAGCATTTTTGGAGATGTTAAGTCGTTAATTGCAACTACCTCATACCCCTCTGCTCCAAACATCTGTCTGAATGCAAGACGTCCAATACGTCCAAATCCATTAATCGCTACTTTTACTGCCATGATTAATTCCTCCTAAAGTTTTTTTAACTGACTTCGCAGTCCTTATATTGTGAATTCTCTAACATTGTTAAAGAATCATCAACTAGGATTATTGTACTAAATCTCATACAAAAATTCAAGTGCCTTTTCCTATTTTTATAGAAGTTGACAAAAATACGGCTTTCTCCCTTTAAATTCTGTATAATACTTAAAACCACAGTCCTCTAAAATGTCTCTGACCTTCGAAAAATCGTAGGCAATATGCTCCGGTCTGTGACCGTCAGCTCCGATTGTTATAATCTCTCCGCCCAATTCCCGGTAACGCTTTAATACATCTGCATGAGGATGTGCAAAAGGAAGCCCATATTTCAATCCGGCTGTATTAAGTTCCAGTCCTTTTCCATTTTCGATCAGTGTCCGAAGGATCTCATCAATAATATCTGCATATTTCTTATAATTATAATCCTGCTCTCTATGCTTTCCATAGCGCACCACATAATCTAAATGCCCAAGCACATCGAAGCCGTCAAATTCCTGTATATCGGTCAACGTTTCTTCCATAGCAATGCGGTACCCCTCTTCATCGGATCTTCCAATGAACAGCTTACCGGCAGCCGGGTCTGTGGATTCAATGACATGTACGGACCCGATCACAAAATCAAAGGGATATTTCTTTACGAATTCACGATAATATCCTCCCAGATGCGGTTGGAGCCCAAGTTCCACACCAATCCGCACATCGATTTTGTCCTGATACTTTTCCTGTAATGGTCTAAGTGTCTCAAAATATTTTTCCGGTTCGAAAATACTTTCTTCTCCCCACTCCATGTCATCCTTGTCATAGTGATCTGTAAAACAGATCATCTCAAGACCTTTCTCTAACGCGCCCAAAATCATCTGTTCCGGCGTAAATTCCGAATCATGGGAAAAGTTAGAATGCATATGCACATCTGCTCTCATATTATTTATCTCCTTTGATCGTTCCACCTAAAAGTACGTATTCATCTTCATACAGCACTACAGCCTGTCCGGGAGTGATCGCTCTTTGCGGTTCGTCAAACACGCACAAAATCTCATCCTCTCCTGTTTTCTCCACTGTACACCATGCTCCTTTGTGATTATAGCGAATCTTTGCCCACGCCCGCTTTGGCTTGTCAAGACCTTCAATCGCCATATAGTTGACATGATCTGCTCTCAGATAACGACTTAGCGATTCTTCATGGCTTCCCACAACTATCTCATTGGTCTCCGGTCGGATCTCAAGTACGAACACCGGATGCCCAAGCGAAAGTCCAAGTCTTTTTCTCTGTCCCACTGTATAATGGACGATTCCTTTATGTTTTCCAACTACCGTTCCATCTGTTGTCACAAAATCGCCCGGCAATACCGGCTGATTTGTGTTTTCTTCTATATAGGAAGCGTAATCACCATCCGGAATAAAACAAATATCCTGACTATCCGGCTTATCTGCCACTAAGAGTCCCAGTTTTTCTGCCATTTCACGAATCTCTTCTTTCGTATAAGCGCCCACCGGCATCAAGGTTTTCTGCAGTTGTTCCTGTGTCAGATTATAAAGAGCATAAGTCTGATCTTTGGCTCCGGTAGCAGAAGTCCGAAGAGAATATCTGCCATTTGGAAGTTGATCGATTCTTGCATAATGACCGGTTGCTATATAATCTGCTCCGATCTGCATGCTGCGCTTCAAAAGAGACTCCCACTTTACATAACGATTACACGCAATACACGGGTTCGGTGTTCTTCCCTCTTGATACTCTTTCACAAAATAATCAATCACCTGCTCCTTAAATTCCTGTTTAAAATTCATGACATAATAAGGAATACCAAGAGACGCTGCCACTCTTCTGGCGTCTTCTACCGCACTTAGACCACAGCAACCTCCATTTTCTTCTTGTACCAGTTCCTCTTCTTCCTGCCAGATCTGCATTGTCACTCCGATCACATCATATCCTGCTTCTTTCAGAAGCCATGCAGCCACCGAAGAATCAACGCCGCCGGACATTCCTACTACTACCTTTTTTTTCTCCATCAGACTATCTCTTTTCTTTCATTTTTTAATATTCTTCTTCCTCTTCTTCGTCCTCATGAATATCCGACTTCGGCTTTTCCAACCCCTCGATCTGAATACCATTTTTCTCTGCATAATCCCAGAGCGCTGCATGAATTGCCTCTTCCGCAAGCAGAGAACAGTGAACCTTTACCGGCGGAAGACCGTCAAGGGCTTCCATAACAGCTTTATTTGTCACCTGCATTGCTTCTTTAATATTTTTTCCTTTTACAAGTTCCGTTGCCATACTGCTCGTAGCAACCGCTGCGCCGCAGCCAAATGTTTTAAATTTTACATCACGGATAATTTGATTTTCATCAATGTCCAGATAAATTCTCATAATATCTCCGCATTTCGCATTTCCTACTGTTCCAACGCCGCTGGCATTTTCAATCTCTCCTACATTTCTTGGATGTTCAAAATGATCCATTACTTTTTCTGTATACATAATCTATCTCCTGTTCTTTCTTTTATTCTGTTCTTATTTTTGTTTCTTTATAAAGTCCTCATATAGCGGAGACATGTTACGAAGTCTCTCGATGATCGCTTTCAAATTCTCAACTACATAATCAATATCTTCTTTTGTAATCTCTTCATTGATTGTCAACCGCAAAGAACCATGCGCGATTTCATGCGGAAGTCCGATTGCCAGCAGTACATGAGACGGATCAAGAGAACCGGAGGTACACGCTGATCCACTGGAGGCACAGATTCCCTTTCCATCCAGCATGATAAGAAGGGATTCACCTTCAATAAACCGGAAGCTGAAATTCGCATTATTAGGAAGCCTGTCCGTACGATGTCCATTTAATCTGCTATATGGAATTTCTTTAAGAACTCTGTCGATCAGGTAATCTCTAACCTCAACCTCATTAGCTGTTCTTTCTTCTCGTGTGTCTGCCGCTCTCTTTGCCGCTGTTCCCATACCTACAATACCCGGTACATTCTCCGTGCCTGCTCTTCTCTTTCTTTCCTGAGCTCCTCCATGAATGAAAGAGCGGATCTTTACTCCTTTTCTAATATACAGAAAACCGATTCCTTTGGGACCGTTTAATTTATGTCCGCTTGCACTAAGCATATCGATCTGACATTCATCCACATTAATCGGAAGCTGTCCGTATGCCTGAACGGCATCTGTGTGGAATAAAATTCCATGTTCATGCGCAATTTGTCCAATCTCTTTGATCGGCTCAATCGTTCCGATTTCATTATTGGCAAACATAATAGAGATTAAAATTGTCTCCGGTCGGATTGCCTTTTTCAAATCTTCAAGCCGCACCTTTCCATCTCCATCAACATCCAGATAAGTTACCTCATATCCGTTCTTCTCCAGATACTGTGCGGTATGCAAAATTGCATGATGCTCGATCTTCGTTGTAATAATGTGGTTTCCCTTACTCCGATACGCTTCTGCAGTCGCCTTTAATGCCCAGTTATCAGCTTCTGAGCCGCCTGCCGTGAAGTAAATCTCATTGCTTTTCGCTCCTAACGTCGCAGCGATCCGGTCTCTCTGCACATCAACCACTTCTTTATTTCCCGCTGCGAATGTATAAACACTGGATGGGTTCCCGAACTTCTCTGTAAAATACGGGAGCATTGCTTCTAACACTTCCGGAGCGGTCTTTGTCGTTGCCGCATTGTCTAAATATAAAAATTTATCCATCACAATTCCTCCATTTTCTTCTATTATACGCTTCCACATGCCGATGCATCAAATCCTCCTGCGGGATTCAGCTTCTTGCTTTCCCCCACCAACTCATCCAGCATGATTTTATTTACCGTTTCATTAATACTTTCATTGATTTTTTTCCATACATATTTGGTAACACAACTGTCCGCTGAAATGCAGCCGTCTTCCGAATAAAAAGCTGCACATTTCACCGGTTCTAAGCTTCCTTCCAGAGCCCTCAAAACATCGCCTACCGAGATTTCTTCCGCCTTCTTGTTCAGCACATAGCCACCGGAAGCTCCGCGGATACTTTTCACAAGCCCTGCTTTCTTAAGAAGCGCTACCAGTTGTTCCAGATACCGCTCAGAAATATCTTGTCTGGCGGCAATACTGCTGATCGATACCGGTTCCTCTTCACTGTATCTCGCCAAATCAATGATTGCTCTAAGACCGTATCTTCCTTTTGTGGAAAGTTTCATCTTATCACCCTCTTTATAATTCCCAGTAATTTACTAGGATTTTACTTCTGTAGAATACCACCCATCTTTCGTTCTGTCAAGCACTGTACCGGAATATATTTAAAATAATATCTCTAAGGAGGATTCTATGTCACGAAAACAAGTCCTCATTAAGGGCACGATCATTTTAACATTAACCGGATTTGCCACTCGGTTCATGGGGTTTTTTTATCGAATTTTCTTAAGCCATACTTTCGGAGAAGAGGGAGTTGGCATTTACCAATTGATTTTCCCAATTTACGCCATGGGGTTTTCTCTTACATCTGCCGGTATTGAATTGGCGCTTTCAAGAAGTACCGCTTATTATATTGCCAAGAACGAGAAACACAAAGCAGCCGAACTTCTTCTAACTGCCCTTTTGATCACAGAAGCTCTTTCCATCATTGCCATGCTTCTTATTCAACGATACGCCGGCTTTCTTGCTGTATCTGTTCTTCACGAGCCCCGATGCGAAAAACTTCTTATGATTCTGTCCTATGTGTTTCCTTTTTCCGCCTTGCACAGCTCCATCTGCGGTTACTATCTCGGAATGAAGAAGACGAAGATCCCATCCGTCTCGCAACTGATCGAGCAGATTACACGAATTGGTTCCGTCTGGCTCTTATATACGATCAGCTGCACACAAGGGCACCCTTTTGGAATCGCTGTCGCAGTCTCCGGGCTGATTGCCGGTGAAATATGCTCTTCTCTCTACTGTTTAAATCTCCTGTCACATGAAGATGAATTAACCTTTACGCCGCGCGCTTTCACAAGCGCATTCAAAAAGCACGCCGGAAGTCTTACCGGTCTATCACTTCCACTTACCGGAAGCCGTGTCATGCTGAATATTTTGCAGAGCATTGAAGCAGTCTCTATTCCCATAAAGCTGCAACTCTACGGAATGAGCGTCAAAGCTTCTTTAAGCACATACGGAGTTTTGACCGGAATGGCTCTCCCATGCATTCTCTTTCCTTCCGCTATTACAAATTCCGTCTCCACTATGCTTCTTCCCACAGTTGCGGAAATTCAGGCCATGGACGAGCGCAGTCAACTGTCTTCTCTGATCCGCAAAGTCTTTTTTTCCTGCATCAGTCTTGGCTGCATATGCTGTGCAGGGCTCTTACTTTTCGGACAATGGATCGGCGAATTTCTTTTCCACAGTCCGTCAGCCGGAGTTTTTATTGTCACATTGGCATGGATGTGTCCTTTTTTATACACGAACAATACGTTACTCAGCATTCTAAATGGAATTGGCAAGACAAACCTTTCCTTTTTCATTAATGCCATCAGTCTCATAATCCGAATTGCCGGTGTTCTCCTCTTCATTCCCAAAATCGGTATCTACGGATATCTATGGGGACTTCTGATCAGCCAGCTTAGTATTTTCTTCTTTTGCCTTTTTTATTTGCATTATTATCTTCAGTCTTCCTCTTTACGAAGATAATTCCACAAGAAAAAGAAGCTGCACACGAACCTAGTACAACTACTAGCGCTGCAGCTTCTTTTCTTAAATAGATGATAAAAACATTCTCATTAAAACAGGATTCACCGTACACTCCAGAATAAGCCCCACTGCCATAAACAAGAAAAAGCAGATTGTTTTTACCGCACTCCACGTTCTCTTTGGATAGCAGAACAGATACCACAATAAGATCAGATACCCTGCTGTATAGAGCGGAAGCTGTGGCAGAACACCAACGAGGCAAAGAAGGATTCCTCCGAATCCCCTCTGCATAACTGCCACAGTCAGAATCAGACCGCTTAACAGGCCCGTCCACATCAAAAATAACAGAACTGCCGCCTTGCGAAATTTCGTACATCCCGCCAGCCCCAGAATCACGAGCGGTGTTATACGAAGGCGCAGCAGATACCAGAAATATTCACTGTTATCAATGGGCGTCTGCATATATTGTTCCATGAAAAACTCATGAAAGATTCCCAGATCTGCCAGATATTCACCGGCGATAAAATTGGCGCTTAATATCCCCGCCAAAAAGCCAAACATATAAAACAGAGCAAAATATTTTTTGCTTTCCTGTACCTTCATGCGCTTCCTCCTTGCATTTAGATACTCTATTATATGTATAGGCTCTTCATATATGACTATTTTAAATAACGAGCTTCATAAGCGAGTACGGAAGCAATGGTTTTCGAATCTTCAATCTCTCCGGAAAAAATCTTTTCTTTCAATTCATCCACTGTGTATGCTTTTACATTTACATATTCATTTTCATCCAGATTCTGTGTACCCGCCTTCAGTTTTCTCGCAACATATACTTCAATCTTCTCATTGCAGAGTGCAACGGTTGTTCGTATATTGATCAGCCATTCCAGCTGTTCTGACTTATAGCCGGTTTCTTCTTCCAATTCTCGCGCCGCACAAAGAATTCCTTTTTCCTCCGGATCGTCAAGCTTACCTGCCGGAATCTCCAATGTCTTCCGGTCCAGCGCATTTCGAAATTGGGATACCATCAGAATCCGTCCGTCATCCAGCACCGGAACTACTGCCGCCGCTCCGTTATGTTTAATAAAGTCCCACTCTTCGTGATTTCCATTTGCAAATTCCATGGAATCTTTATAAACCTCCAAAACGGTTCCTTTATACATCAATTCTCTTTTTACACGCCTGATTTCCTCACACATATTGTCTTACCTTCCTTTTTTATTCATTTATATATTTTACATTTTTTATTTACCTTATGAGATTTCAAAAGAATTCCGGAAATTGAGAAAGGGAGATGCCACACTTTATATCAGCGCGACACCTCCCTACATTTATCTTCTACTTGGCATAATCGGTCACTCGCGATTCACGAATCACGTTGACTTTGATCTGTCCAGGATATTCCAGCTCAAACTCAATCTGTTTCGCTATATCTCTAGCCATCAATACCATATCTGCATCAGATACCTGCTCCGGAACTACCATTACACGAATCTCTCTACCTGCTTGAATTGCAAAAGATTTATCAACACCTTTAAATTGGTTGGTGATATCTTCTAATTGTTTTAACCTGTTTGTATATGTTTCCAATGTTTCTCTTCTCGCACCCGGTCTTGCAGCGGAAATCGTATCTGCCGCCTGCACAACGCATGCAATAAGAGTTTCCGGCTCTACGTCGCCATGATGCGCTTCCACTGCATTGATAACCACAGCAGACTCTTTATATTTTCTACAAAGATCGACACCAATCTGAATGTGGGAGCCTTCCACATCATGATCAATAGATTTTCCAATATCATGTAAAAGACCGGCTCTTTTTGCCACACGTACATCCAGACCGATCTCACCGGCAAGAAGTCCGGCAAGTTGGGAAACTTCCATAGAATGCTTTAATGCATTCTGTCCATAACTAGTTCTGAATTTCATTCTTCCGAGCAGTTTGATAAGCTCTGGATGAATACCATGAACACCAACTTCTAACGCTGCCGCCTCGCCTTCTTCACGAATCATTGTCTCTACTTCTTTTTGCGCTTTTTCTACCATCTCTTCGATTCTTGCCGGATGGATACGACCATCGACAATCAATTTTTCAAGCGCAATTCTTGCGACTTCTCTTCTTATTGGATCAAAGCCGGACAATACAACCGCTTCCGGTGTGTCGTCAATAATAAGTTCCACACCTGTCATCGTCTCCAATGTACGGATATTACGTCCTTCTCTACCAATAATTCTGCCTTTCATTTCATCACTTGGAAGCTGCACAACTGAAATTGTAGTCTCCGCAACATGGTCAGCGGCACAACGCTGAATTGCAGTGACAACATATTCTTTCGCTTTTTTATCAGCTTCTTCCTTTGCCTGCGCTTCCAGTTCTTTTACCATTTTGGCAGTATCATGTTTTACATCTTCTTCAACAGTTTTCAACAAATATTCTTTTGCTTGTTCGGAGGTAAGTCCTGAGATTCTTTCTAGTTCCTGCACTCGCTGCTTACTCAACTCTTCCACTTTCGCTTCGCGCTGCTTAAGCTGTTCTTCTTTTGCTGCAAATCCTGCTTCACGCTTCTCAATAGCGTCGGACTTTTTGTCCAAAGCCTCTTCCTTGGAAAGAACACGTTTCTCGTATCTTTGTAACTCTGCTCTGCGTTCCTTTGTCTCTTTTTCAAGTTCATTCTTGTTCTTGATCGACTCTTCTTTAATTTCCAAGAGAGACTCCTTCTTCTTTGCCTCAGCCGTTTTTACTGCATCATCAATGATCTCACGCGCTTTTGTTTCCGCATTTCCGATCTTACAATCTGCATTTTTCTTCAGATTTGACACTGTAAGAAAATGACTGATCACTGCCGTCACTACTACAAGCACTGCTGCTACAGCAATTACTATTCCTATCGGCACAGGAGCACCTCCTTATTTAATTTTCATTGTACAAATACAACACTTAAATTTTATACTGTTTTAACAAAGATGTCAAGCATTCCAATCAGAAACTTGTATTACTTGACGGATGTCCTCATATCGGAAACCTTTTCTTACTAAAAAACCTAATATTTTCTGAGTTTCCGCCCGGTTTGCATTCTCGGGATCATACCCTTTTTTACGCAGAAGTGTACAAATAGCTTCTCTTGCATCATGCTCTTCATAGCATTCTTGAAAGGCAGCATCAATATCCTCGCCTTTTACTCCCTTCTGACAAAGAGACGCATAGATTTCCCTTCGGCTTTTCTTATCCTTGCGGCTTTCTATAAAATTTCTCGCATATTCCTGATCGTTGATATATCCGAAAGATTTCACATAATCCATCACCATATCTATAATATCTTCCGGATAACCGCCAAGCCTCAACTTCTTCCGAAGCTGTTCTTCTGTCCGCCCCATAACATTCAGTAAATGCAGCGCGCGAAGTTTCCCTCTTTTCAGGATGACTTCCCGGCGAATCTTTTCATACACCTCAACAGACAGTTCTTCATTAACTGTAACGCGATAACGAGACAGTTCGCCTTTGTATAATACAAAAGCGAACCGTTCATCGAGATATACTTTATATTTATTTTTTGCCACCGCTTCTATCTTAGTGACGATCATCTATTCTTCCTCTTCTTCTGATGCTTCCGCCCCTTCAAAAGCATAGTGTTTGCGGATCTTCGCATCCAGTTCTTCCATAATCGCAGGGTTCTCTGTCAAATAATTTTTTGCATTCTCGCGTCCCTGTCCGATCTTATCGCCATTATACGCAAACCATGAACCGCTTTTGCTCACCAGTCCGAGATTTACAGCCAGATCCAGAATGTCTCCCTCTTTGGAAATTCCCTTTCCAAACATGATATCAAACTCTGCTTCTTTAAACGGCGGTGCAATCTTATTCTTCACAATTTTTACGCGTGTTCTGTTACCGATCATCTCTCCGCTCTGTTTCAATGTCTCAATTCTTCTTACATCCATACGAATGGAGGCATAGAATTTCAGCGCACGTCCTCCCGTTGTGGTCTCCGGATTACCAAACATCACTCCCACTTTTTCACGGAGCTGATTAATGAAAATAACAACACAATTAGACTTGCTGATAACCGGAGTCAGTTTACGCAGTGCCTGAGACATCAGACGTGCCTGCAATCCCACATGAGAATCTCCCATATCGCCTTCAATCTCCTGACGCGGTACCAGTGCCGCAACAGAGTCAATAACAATGATGTCCATAGCACCGGAACGCACCATAGTCTCTGCAATCTCAAGTGCCTGATCTCCACTGTCCGGCTGAGAGATATACAGTTCATCAATGTCAACACCTATATTTTTAGCGTATACCGGATCAAGCGCATGTTCTGCATCGATAAATCCTGCAATACCGCCTCTTTTCTGTACCTCTGAGATCATGTGCAGTGCAACCGTTGTCTTACCACTGGATTCCGGTCCATAGATTTCCACAATTCGTCCCTTTGGCACTCCGCCCATTCCCAGAGCAATGTCAAGGCTTAAGGAACCTGTCGGAACCGTCTCCACCGCTACTTGCGCCGCCGGATCTCCAAGCTTCATTACTGTTCCCTTTCCATAATCTTTTTCTAATTTTGCAATCGCTGCATCTAACGCTTTTTTCTTATTTTCATTACTTGCCATAAGTCTTCTCCTTCTAATATGCGAACTAACGTTCGCCCTGTTCATATACTAGTACACTTGTTCTGATTTGTCAATATGAAATTGTTATATAAGCTGGATTTTTGGGCGAAATGCCAGTGTCCGAATCCCTTTGATATACGATTGAATAATCATTGTCCTAAACTATATTCTTACTCTATCATACATTTTCAAAAGCGTCAATTTGATTTCCCTATGTAATGCCGCTCAGTATCAGACCACAATCCTTCCGATTCAAAAACAGATCTTCTTCATCAAAATCTCAAAACACCATCCAAGATTTCTCTTTTGAATAGACTCCGAAGCAATCAGATCCGTGCTGTGAATCGTCTCCCCGTTTAACCGATACAGCACCGTCCCCACCTTCTGGCCCCGTCTTACAGGCGCATGAAGCTTCTTTTCTTTTACAATCTTAGCTTCTACTTCTTCGCCTTGCTTAAGCAGGATTTTAAAATCTCTGGATTCTGTCGCTTCTGCTAAAAGAACAGAATTATGGAGAAATGGCTGTCTCTCATCTCTTGCTTCCAATACACGAACCGGAATCTTCTCCACTTTTTTCTCCACCTTCTGATAATGGTAATGTTCCAGCCCATATTCCATAAGTCTGCGTGTATCTTTCCATTTATAGTCTTTGTTATTTGGCCACCCGCAAGCAAGCAAAGATACGATAAATGTACGTCCATCCCGGCGCAGCGCACCGACATAACAATATCCCGCTTCCGAAGTAAAGCCCGTCTTCCCTGACAATGCCCCTTCCATCATAGACAGAAATGCATTATGGTTGTGACATGTAAACGTTCGATCTCCTGCTACATTTGAAAATGAATAATCTTTGGTCTGTGTAATTTCAAGAAATTTCTCCCGTTCTTCCGATTCCATAATACAATATCGCATAATCCGCGCCAGATCCTCCGCAGTTGTCTCATGGATTCCATCTTCATCTTCTCCATCCAATCCATTGGGTGTTACAAAATGCGTATTTTGACATCCCAGCTTTTTTGCTTTTTTATTCATCAAATCCGCAAATTCTTCTACCGTTCCCGCTATAGCTTCCGCCAGCACGACAGCGCTGTCATTGTGGGATTCCAGCATAAGAGAATAGAGAAGATCGTTCACATAAAACTGTTCTTTCTTTCTCACCCCCAAGCGTACCTTGGGCTGGCACACCGCATAATCCGACACAGACGCCTTCTGGTCTTCCTGCATCTGTTCCAACACAAGAATACAGGTCATGATCTTTGTTGTACTTGCCATTGGAAGCTTACGCCTTTCATCCTTCCCAAATAAAATACGCCCGCTGTCAGCATCCATCAACACAGCTGACCGGGCGTAAAGATTTGTCGGCTCGTCTTCTCCTTTTTCTGCCTGCACGATATTCCCGGACAGCTTCAAAAGCAAAAAACAAAAACAACAAAATATAACCAGCATTTTCTTTTTCATAACCACACCTTGCAATTGATCACTATTTATTGCAATGTATGTATCTTTTCATCAGACTATACGTCCAATTTTAACTGAGCCTCTTCCTCCGCTTCTGTCTTAAAATTCTCCATCTGCTCCTGATTAAGACTTGGAAGGTCTTCCACGGACTGAATGCTGAAGCGTCTCAGAAATTCCTCCGTAGTACCAAAGAGAAGAGGTCTTCCCGGCGCATCCAAACGTCCCACTTCACAGATCAGATTATATTCCACCAGCTTATTGACTGCATGGTCCGATTTCACACCTCGGATCTTTTCAATCTCAAGCTTCGTCACCGGCTGCTTATAAGCAATGATGGATAAGGTCTCCAATTGAACATCCGTCAGAGCATAACGCTTGGGCTGCTTTGCAATTCTGATCAAATATTCATACATCTCTGTCTTCGTACACATTTGAAAGGAGTCTTCCAATTCTACAATCCGTATTCCCCGGTCCTGCGCCGCATATTTATCCATCATCTGATGAATGATCTTTCTCGTTGTCGCCTCATCATGCTCAATGGCTGCGGCAATTTTACGAAGTTCAACCGATTCCCCCATCGTAAATAAAATTGCCTCTATAATCCCTTCTAACTTGCTAATCTCCACAGTTTCATACCTTTCTTCGCACATATGTATTATTGCATTTGTTGTAAAAATCTTCTTATCTCTTTTTAATTCTTCTAAATATTGGATGTGATCCTAATATCATCAAATGGCTGTTCCTGTGGTTCAATATAGAGCACTCCTTCTTTCATAAGTTGTAAAAGCGCTAAAAATGTCACCACGATCTGTGTCTTCGAGCTCTGCTTCGTAAGCAGTGTCCAAAAGCTGAATTTCTTATGCTCTCTTGCATAATCCGTGACAAATACAAGCTTATCCGACACGGTAACTTCTTCTTTCTCAATCTTTCCAAACTTACTTCGCACAGGATCAATCTTGTCCACCTGTCGTTTCATCACATCTTTAAAAATGTGATTGAGCTTCTGTAAGGTGAGATCCCCTAACAATTCATCCAAATTTACCGGTTGTTCATACTCCATAACTTCCTGTGGAATGGTTGGTGTTTTATACATCACCCGTTCTGACTCAAGCTCTCTGTCCTTCAATTCATAGGACATATATTTATACATTTTATATTCCAGCAGCTGCTCCACCAATTCCTGTCTCGGGTCCTCTTCTTCCCCATCCTCGTTTACCTCTTTCGGAAGCAGCATCTTACATTTGATATCCAGAAGTGTGGCAGCCATGACAAGGAATTCGCTCATAACATTTAAGTCTTCTTTTTCCATGGCTTTGATATACTCCATGTATTGATTCGTGATCTCTACAATCGGAATGTCATAAATATCTATTTTGTTTTTATCAATCAAATGCAGCAGAAGATCCAGCGGACCTTCGAACACCTGCAGTTTTACCGGAATTCCCATATCGTTTCCCCATATCATTTCATATCATAGCTATATATTATACTGGATTTTCCTCTTTTGCACAAGGTTTTCCTTGCAAATGAAGAACAACCAGTTCTGCCGGATTCAGAAAACGGATATTTACAGTATGTGTACCCAAGCCTTTGCTCACCACGATCGTCTGCTCTCCCTCTCGATAAATATCTCCGGAATACTTCGGGAATAATTGAAACCCGGGAGTAATCACACCCAGCACCCCTGGAATTCTTGCCACACCACCGTGCAAATGTCCCGACAAAATAAGATCCGCTCCCCATGCTTTGTACAAATCCATATAGCAGGGATTATGTGCCAACAGTATCTGAAATTCTTCCCCTTCTTTTTCTCCGATCCTTTGAACAATTTCCTGAAACTCTACATTTCCTTTCTTCATCCGCTGATAACCGGTAAGCGGAATTTCCAGACCGGTAAGATTCAGCTTGTCCAGATGAACTGTCTCATTTTCCAGAAAGTGTACGCCCGCTAGCTGCAGCTGCTTTTTGTATTCTTCATAAGAAGCATCATAATTTTCCGGTTTTTCTTTCATGCGCTGTTCATGATTTCCATTGGCGTAATAAACCGGACATATCTTCGGAAGGCTCTTTACAAATTCAAGTGCCGGTGTCCATGTTTTTCCGTTTTTTCCCACAAGCATATCTCCGCCTATAAGAATCAGATCGGGATGCGCCTCAACAATTGCTTTTCGAAGTTTTTCATTTTCTTTTCCATATACGTGATTGTGAAGATCACTCAAAAACAGGACACAAAGTTCTCTTCCGACTTGTGTCAGTTTATCTGATTCAACCACATATTCCGTCACTTGAAAACAATGCAGTTCCCGAATCACTTCCAGAAACACTAAAATTGCCAATACAAACAAAATAACTATCCACATTCTCTTGACTCCTTTTATTTCGACCATTATATAATTATTTTTCATCAAAAGCAACCTACCAATTTTCTTGTAAATGTGTTAAAATTTTTATGGATTAAACTTACTCAATTTTATACATAAGGAGGTTTTCAAAATGAGTATCGCAGAAAGAATTACAGCTCTTCGTGCTTTAATGGCTGATCGGGGATATGATGTTTACATGGTTCCTACCGATGACAACCATCAGAGTGAATATGTAGGCGAACACTTTAAAGCAAGAGCATTCATCACAGGATTTACCGGTTCTGCCGGAACAGCTGTGATCACAAAAGATGAAGCAGGACTTTGGACGGACGGACGTTACTTTATTCAGGCTGCACAACAGTTAGAAGGAAGTGGTGTAAAGCTCTTTAAAATGGGTGAGCCAGGCGTTCCTACTGTAGAAGAATATATTGCAAACGTAATCCCTGAAAACGGAACACTCGGATTCGACGGACGTGTTGTTGCTATGGGCGAAGGACAGGCTCTTGTTGAAGCAGTCGCTCCGAAGCACGCAAAAATCAACTATTCTGAAGATCTGATCGATCTTATCTGGGAAGACAGACCGGCTTTATCTGAGAAACCGGCTTTCGCACTTGGCGAAGAATACACCGGAGAGAGCACAGCAAGCAAACTTGCCCGCATTCGCGAAGCGATGAAAGAACACGGCGCAACCGTACATGTTATCGCAGCTCTTGACGATGTCTGCTGGACAACAAATTTACGTGGTGACGATATTGAATATTTCCCACTGCTTCTTTCCTATGCTGTAATCACAATGGATGACATGAAGTTATACATTGATGAGCGTAAACTGACAGACGAGATGAAAGATGCCCTTGCAAAAGATCATATTTCTCTTCGTCCTTACAATGCCATCTATGAAGATGTCAAGGAGCTATCTTCCTCTGATGTTATTCTCGTAGACCCAGCACGTCTTAACTATGCTCTTTACAACAATCTTCCAAAAGAGGCGAAGGTTGTAGAAGCGATGAACCCGACCGTTCTTATGAAGGCAATGAAAAATGACGTAGAGATCAAAAATATCATCAACGCACACGTTAAGGATGGTGTTGCAATCACTCGTTTCATGTACTGGCTTAAGAAAAACATTGGAAAAATTGAAATCACCGAAATCAGCGCTGCTGAAAAATTAGAAGAATTCCGTAAAGAACAGGAAGGATATCTGTGGCAGAGTTTTGAACCAATCTGCGGTTCTGGCGAACACGGCGCAATCGTACACTATGCAGCTACCGAAGAGACAAATGTTCCGGTTGTTACAGACGGATTATTCCTCACAGATACAGGCGGAGGTTACATGGAAGGTTCTACAGATATTACACGTACTTTCGCATTTGGTAAGCTTTCCGACCAGATGAAGGAAGACTTTACTACTGTTTTGAAATGTAACCTGCACTTGGCAAGAGCCGTATTCCTCTATGGTACTACAGGATACAACCTTGATGTTCTGGCAAGAATCCCTGCATGGGAACGCGGTCTTAACTTCAACCACGGTACCGGACATGGCGTTGGATACTTAATGAATATCCACGAAGCTCCTACCGGTTTCCGCTGTGCGATCCGCGACAGAGAGAAACAGCCGATCGAAGCCGGTATGATCCTGACAGATGAACCGGGCTTATACATTGAAGGTTCTCATGGTATCCGTACTGAAAATGAACTTCTTGTAAGAAAAGGTCAGAAAACAGAGTATGGACAGTTCTTATACTTTGAGCCAATCACTTACGCTCCAATCGATCTTGACGCTGTTATTCCGGAACAGCTTACCAAGGAAGACAAAGAGCAGTTAAATGCTTATCACGCAAAAGTATATGAGCTTGTCGGTCCAAGATTAAACGACGAAGAAAGAGAATGGTTAAAAGAATATACAAGAGCAATCTAATCTCATACCACTCTTAAACCGATCTTAATGAGATGAATAAGGGTGCCGCAGCATCTCCATTGATGCTGCGGCACCCTTTTATAAATATAACCCCCGTTATTTTTGTAATTCCGTCTCTTCAAAGATTAAAGCATCAGCTATTTTAGAAAAGATCACACCCAATGCGAATGCCCCGGCATCCGGATAACCAATGCTTCTTTTTCCTACTGTTCCGGCGCGCCCCATTCTCGCTACAATCTTCTCTGTCATTTTCGCTCCGTTCACCGCCGCATCTGCCGAGAGCTGGAACAATTCTTTCATAGTTTTATTCCCTGCATTTTCTGTCCATACATCTGCACAAGGCACAAGCGCATCTATGAGTGTTTTATCTCCTACAACCGCACCTCTTCCAAAAGAATATTCCCCGGTCTTTTGAATTCCCGTCACAGCTTCTTGCAGTAGTACAGCAAATTCTTCTGCCGTCAGCTTCTGTTTCCCTTTCGCCGCCTTCCCTGCCGCACGAAATGCCGAGCCCCAGATCGGTCCGGACGCTCCGCCACAACATTCCATGATGATAAGCGAGCATGCATCTAAAAATTCACCTATATCACACACTTTTTCTTCCAGAATATCACTCCACTCTCTTCTCAGCTGGCGAAATCCTTTCGAGACACTCATTCCGAAGTCTCCATCTCCTGCATAGGCATCCAGTTCACAAAACGGAACTTCATTTTTAATAATACACTCACTCATTGTATCTACAATGAAAATCATATTATCCACTGTCAAAACTTCTTGTCTGACCTTTGCACTTCCTTTGGTATGATTCTTCTGATCCGTATTCTCACTTTGGCTATGATATGCCGGTATAAACGGTTCATAATTTCTTGGAAGTACAGGTCCGTTCACCTTGAAAGCCGGCGAATCGCTTTCCGCATCCAATAAGCTCTTTAATTCGCTGTTCATTTTCATAAATGTCAGGGACGCACCACTCATATCAATACTTGTCATATAGTTCCCGGCAAATGACCGGTAAATTTTTATTTTATATTCATCCAATATTTTCGCTGTGGAATTCAAGAACAAATATAATTCCTGAAGCGGTGTTCCCCCGAATCCATTTACGAGAACTGTGACCTCATCATTTTCTGCCAATCCAAGTTCCTTCACAAGAGAATCTGTCATTCTTTTTGACAATTCATCTGCTGTCATCATTGTCTCCCGGCTAACTCCGGGCTCACCATGGATTCCCACTCCATATTCTATTTCATTCTCTGCAATTGAAAAGGTCGGAGTCCCTTTGGCAGGCACAGTACAGGATGTGAACGCAAACCCGATGCTCCTTGTATTTAGAACAGCATTTTCTGCATAAGCTTTTACCTGCTTTAAAGAATAACCTTGCTCTGCCGCTGCTCCGGCTATTTTATGTACAAGAACAGTCCCGGCAACTCCACGCCTACCCACCGTGTACAAACTATCCTGCACTGCAATGTCGTCATCCACTTTGACATATTCTACGGAGATACCATCTTCCTCTGCCAATCTGGCTGCGTTTTTAAAATTCATCATATCTCCGCTGTAATTTTTAATAATCATCAATGTTCCGGCATTTCCCGCAGTTTCTTTAATTGCCTGATAAATCTGGATCTGTGAAGGCGATGCAAATATATCTCCGCATACGGCTGCGTCCAGCATTCCTTTGCCTACGAACCCCGCATGCGCAGGTTCATGACCGCTTCCGCCTCCACTGATCAGACTCACCTTATCTGCATTTTGTTCTCTTTTCTTAATAATTTTATATCGCTTCACGAATTCCAGTTCTGGGTATGCCAGCGCGATTCCTGCACACATCTCCGGCACCATCGTTTCGGAACGGTTCATAATCTTTTTCATCTTCACAACCTCCCCTTCTAACGAGCAGCCTTCCTTTTGTATGCAAGACCGACGGCATCTGCTGCTTTTATGGCTGCGATCACAGCTTCCAATGTTATAGGAAATGGCATTGCATAAATAGATTCCTCCGGAATACAAGCCTTCTCTGCCACCTGCATCAATTCTTCATCGCTAATTTGTTCAACTCCGATATCTGCAAGGCAAACCGGAAGTCCGATGGAAAGGCAAAAGTCCAAAACACTTTCTACCTCATCCATAGGAGCATTTTCAAGCATCAACTGTGCAAGTGTTCCGAATGCAACCTTTTCCCCATGAAAATATTTATGAGTCCCTTCCAAAACGGTCAGTCCATCGTGAATCGCATGTGCTGCTGCAAGTCCGCCGCTTTCAAACCCAAGCCCGGATAACAGGATGTTTGTCTCTACTATCTTTTCCAGCGCCTCTGTCACTACATGGTTTTCACAGGATACCTTCGCCTTCCATCCCTCTTCCATAAGCGTCTGATAGCAAAGCTGCGCAAGAGCAAAGGCGGCAGTTGTTCCTCTTGCTTTCTCGCACATTTTCTCTCGATATCCACAAGGAAGCCCTGCATTTACAGCACTGTATGAATGAACATTCGCTCTTGCCTCAAAATAAGTAGATAAAGCATCGCCCATTCCCGACACAAGAAATCTTACCGGCGCGTTGGCAATCACTCTGGTATCTACAAGTACCACATCCGGACTTTTCTTAAAATAAGCATAATCATCAAACGCGCCTTCTGTTGTGTACAAAACCGCAGAATGACTGGTAGGAGCATCTGTTGCTGCAATGGTTGGTACCACGATCAGATTGTGTCCCTCCGCTACACATTTTGCTGTATCAATCGCTTTTCCGCCTCCCAGTCCAATCGTACACTGACACTTGTTTTTTCTTGCAAGCTCCTGTAAGCGCAATACCTCTTTTCTTGAACATTCCCCGTGGAATCCGCTTTCAATAAATTGAATTTGAAATCTCTTAGCGGTCTCTTCCAGCATGTCCTTCACACGCTCTACATCATCCGGATGTGCGATCAATAATGCCGATTTTCCAAAAGTGTTTACAAAATATCCCAGATTTAAAATCTCATTTTCTCCCTGAACATATTTGGTCGGACAAATAAACGCTTTTCTCATTGCAATTCCTCCATTTACTTTTTTATTTTTGATAAGATTATTTTATTTCATATTTCCAATAAAATCTCTGCGTTTTCATGTCCTCTTTTTGCATATTTCCATGATACTAATTTGATATTACAGGCTTAAATTATACTTTTTTTACCTTTTCTCTTCATCTGGTATATTTGCGGTATTGACGGTACTTTCCAGGAGTCATCCCAACATTTCTTTTAAAAATTCTGATAAAATATCCGGTCTCACTAAACCCCAGTTTCTCACCGACCTCACTTACAGACATTTCTCCTGCCTCAAGCCACTCCTTTGCTTTTTCTGTCTTTTCCTCTGATACAAAGCAGGAGAAGCTCTCTCCGGTTTCTTTCATAAAGAGTCTGCTTAAATACCCCGCGCTGATATGACAGGATTTTGCTGTTTCTGTCAATGACACTTCACTTTCAATATGTTCTCTTACATATTCTTTTGCACGCATAACAACTCTATTTTCATTCGTTATCACGCCCGGACTTTCCTTGATTTCCACTTCTATTGTTTCATTAAAATCGTTCTTTTTTTCCCGCTCCACGATGTAATGACACAATTGATACAACATATCAGAGCTCCTTCTGATCTCAGAAAAGTCTAAAACAGGAATACTCTCGTAGTCAGATTGTAATCCTTTCAACTGCTTTTGAATTTCCATGTTATCAGGAAGTGTAACAATACTTTCCAATTTTTCTCCTTCTGTTTTCACCTGACCAATCATCAACGCACCCAGATAAGTATCCTGAGACAGAATCGGGATTGCAATATCAATCAGCCCAAAACAGCATCGGTATATATACGGACGATTTTCCCGCACGGCTTCTGCACCACCGTGTGAATCACATTTTTCACAATATTTTTTAAGCACCGGAGATTCTCTGACCTTGCGACAAAACTCACAGCAGTGACTGTGTTTTGTGACAGGCACTCCTCTATAATTAACCATCAGCACAGCCATCCCCGTCAAATCTGACAGCGAATCCTGTACTTGCTCCCATTGTTTTAAAGAGAAAATATGATTTATTTTCTGCACCGAATCCCTCCATACGAACGAGCTTCCCAAAGTTTTTCTGCAACCGGCGTCCATGCGCTGGCATATTCCACACATTTATCACAGAGATGATCTACACTCTCCGGCGATTGAAGATCCGTGGAGTCTGCATTCGTTCTGTGAACAATCTCTCGCAATAATTCTGGATTTTCCAGCATCGGACATGGTCGAAGATGATTGCTATTAAATGGCTGGCCATCATGATATGCCATGAAGATCGGCGACTGCAAACACTCCAATAATGTGTTTTCCCGAATATTTGCATTGGAATAATGGACAAATACACAAGGATCAACATCCCCATTTGCATTAATATGCAGATATCTTCTTCCGCCTGCAATGCAGCCTCCCACATATTCTCCGTCATTTTGAAAATCCATAGCAAAAATGGGCTTCGCGCGTCTTATTTCACGAATTCTGTGATACATAAATTCTCTCTGCTCCGGACTCAGCAGCAGCTCCGGAACTGCATCATTTCCCACCGGCATGTAATGAAAATACCAAACAAACTTTGCTCCCCATTTCACCATTTGATCTACGAAGTCGAGGGAGCTTATAGAATCCAGATTCTGGCTCGTATAGCAGCATGAGATTCCAAACGGAAGCCTTTTTTCTTTCAATAATTCCATTGCTTTTACAACCTTCCGGTATGTTCCATCTCCGCGTCGTGCATCCGTCGCTGTTTCAAATCCCTCTACACTGATCGCCGGAATAAAATTCTTTACCCGAAGCATGTCGTCCGCAAATTTTTCGTCGATCAATGTACCGTTCGTAAAACTTAAAAATTGACAATCTTGATGCTTCTCACATAGCGTAAGCAAATCTTTCTTCCTCACGAGGGGCTCTCCACCTGTGTAAATATACATATAAATACCAAGCTCTTTCCCCTGTGTAATAATAGAATCCATCTCCTCCAGCGTCAGATTTAATTTATTTCCATACTCAGAGGCCCAGCACCCTGTGCAATGGAGATTACATGCCGAAGTAGGATCTAGCAAAATAGCCCACGGAATATTGCAGCCATATTTCTTCCTGTTTTTTTCCTGTATTGGCCATCCCACAATATTGGCATTAAAGAAAAAATTTTCAAGAGATACTTTTACTACCTCCTTGTCAATGTCCTTTAACACACTCATTATCAACTGATACATATTGTTATCGGGATTTTCCAATACATTGCGAAATGCTTCCCTTTGCGTCGGAAAACTGTCTGGTCCGTCTCCCGCGAATTTGTCAATTGCAGCCATTATTCTGTGAATATTTTCTTCCGGATTCTTTTCCAAATAGTGAAATGCGGTCTTTAACGTTGCTTTCTTTAATTCATTCGAAAATTCCATAACTTTTCTCCTTTGTACAATTCCATTTTTCTTCCATAATTTTCTTCTTCATTGCAAATAGCATATCGTTTATTGTTCAAAAAAAATACAGACAAAAACATTGTTTCGTCTGTATTTCATACATTTTACATTTTTTGTCTGTAAAACTTGAATTCTAATATTTAACTATGTAAATATGAGCGTATCATATCATCAATGGAATCTTCAAATGATTTTGAAACAAGATATAAATATCTTTCTCGATAAGGCGGCATTCCCTCCTGAATCCAATGCATCGTATTTCCGACTATTGTATAGCTGTAAAATTCGGTTAAATAATCAATTCCCTCCTCGGAAATATCATAAGATTCCGCCGCTTCTCTTACAAATCTTTCTACGAAAATAAAAGTAATTCTTTCCATATACATCTGCAGTAATTCTCTGTCTTTGGAATGGTAAATATGCACCATTGCCTTTTTATTATTCATTAAGAACTTTGCAGAACGAACATATTCTTCATAGAAGGTATCATATTTTTCAGTGTCATTGCTAAAATCATCCAGTTTTCTTTTCAAAACCTGATGCAGCAAATCGTAAATATCCTCAAAATGATAATAAAATGTATTTCTGTTTACTTCTGCCGTTTCAATAACATCTTTTACCGTTAATCGATCCATACTTTTTTCATTCAAAAGATAAAGAAACGCGTCCATAATCCGTGTTTTTGTATATTTTGACATTTCTTCCCTCCTCAAATGACAGCTCATTCTTATGTGTACCATATAATGAAACCTCATATGTGTCAATACATTTAGAGAAGTATCAGCTGAATTAAATCCTCGAACACACTTTTCATATCAATTTCACGAATATCTTGTGCTGCGACAATATCTACACTCCCAATCTTTTTATCCCCCAGATAATATTCCGCAGTACCTGCTTTTTCTCCTTTTTTAACCCGGGAGTTTGACAGTTGAATAATTAAAAATTACCTTGCAGGCCTTATAAAACCTACATTTTTTATGTCAAATTTTATGTTTTGATATGTACTTGTTT
>OAVH01000108.1_pt1 | contig 67240 bp, 59 predicted proteins | sample 1495281 | NCBI WGS metagenome assembly OAVH01 (sample SAMEA2580082, study PRJEB22360) | human gut metagenome | biome: human gut; feature: human-associated habitat; material: faeces | place: Denmark | collected 2008/2010
TTTTTCGATGTTCTTTTTTGTAAATCTCTGTCTCGCTGACAGCTTGTTTACTTTAACACATTTATCTGTGCTTGTCAACAAGTTTTTTAAATTTTTTAAAGAATTTAAATTCTTTAAAAAATTAAACGGAGAAGGAGGGATTTGAACCCTCGCGCCGGTTACCCGACCTATACCCTTAGCAGGGGCACCTCTTCGGCCTCTTGAGTACTTCTCCAGACTCCGAATTCATAATTTCTTATGCAATTTGAAGGCGTTTATATCTGAAACGCATTGTTAATTATACAGAAGCCTTTGCATATTGTCAATATGTTTTTTATATTTTTTTACCTATTTTGTTTTCTTTCTGTTATAATAGAGAAAGTCAAACGTACTTGGAGGATTATATGAAAAAAAAATCATACCTGCTATTCCTGATTGCTATCCTATATACTGTCAGCATTATGTTTTTCTGTGCCGGATCTTCTCCTTTCATTAACAGTATGGGAACCGACAGTTCTGTTTTCTTTACAATCGGTCGTGGTATGGCATCCGGGAAGATTCCCTACCTGAACTTTTTCGACCATAAAGGTTGGTATATTTATTTTTTTAATTACCTTGGTGCCTGTCTTGATTCCAACACAACCTTCGGACTTTTTGTCATTGAATGTATATTTATGACTGTGAACGTCCTTCTTTTTTATAAAATCGCGGATTTGATCTGCAGTATACGGCTTACCATATTTTATAAATGCATTTCTTCTGCCCTGATGCTTCTGTTATCATTAAATCTTCTTACCTATCAGGGAGGAAATTTTGTTGAAACCTATGGGCTGACATTTCAGCTCATATCAATTTTTCTTATTATCCGATATTATAAAAAAAACGAGGTTTCTCATCCGCCTGTTTTTATGTTTTTTCACGGAATATGTGCGGGAATCGTGTTGGGACTGCGTGCAAATATGGGTGCTATGTGGGGTGGGATTGCTCTTATAATTCTGATCCGGCTGCTAATTAGCAAAAAGTATAAGCCGCTTATTTATAACATTGCTTTTGAATTTTTTGGACTATGTACAGGATTACTTCCCCCAGTGGTCTACTGTCTGAAAACACATAGCCTGAAATCCATGATACAACAGTCACTTTTTTTTAATCTGGAATATTCCTCGGGAGGATCTTTTGCAGGAAATCTTTTGAGTTTGTTTACAAATATCAGTAGTCTGTGTATTCTTTTGGGAATCATTGTATCTATGGGTATCATCATAAAATCTGCCAGACTCCCCAAAAGTTTCCGCGCAATGTATATATGCTCACTGTTACTTTCGATCGTTTCTGTCTCTCTTTCCGGCAGAAGTTACGGACATTACTATGAATACCTCATTCCGTTTTTTCTACCTGCCGTATTATTTATCATAAAGAAAGCTGCAGAAATACTCCAAAAATATAAGCATTACCAGAAACTTCTGCCAGCAGGTATTTTTGTATTTACGATCTGTTTTAATTTCCAGACACCTGCAAAGCTTTTCTCTCTAACCGGAATACAAAAAATATCCCGGACAGCAAATTATATGGCAGAGATTTATCACAGCAATTATTCTGATAAAAAAACAATGCTTACAGTCAACAACAAGTGTATGTTTTATAATAAGTTCAATCTTATCCCGGAAGATAAGTTCTTTTATATACCTGCTATAAATTATCAGGTATTCCCCGATGCAGTAAATGCACAGGCTGACTCTATCCTCAGCGGCAAAAACGACATCATCATTCTTTCTTACCGGGACTATAACCAAAGACAGATTTTTCCCTATGGCATAAAAAATCAGGAATTACTTCAATATCTGTCCGATCATTATCAAATGGTGTCTGAACAGAATCATATTCAGATGTACATAAAAAACAATTAAAGGAGATCCCTATTCATGGATAAATTATACATTGTAATTCCCGCTTATAACGAAGAAACCAATATCGAAAGGACCATCCGTCAATGGTATCCCGTCATAGAAAATCATAACCGTACCGGAGAATCAAGGATTGTTGTCATTAATGACGGAAGCACAGATCATACATGGGAAATTCTTTGCAATCTTTCTGACTCCATGCCTCTTCTGAAACCCCTGACAAAGAAAAACGGCGGTCATGGATCCTCAGTTCTTTATGGATATCATTATGCGATAAAAATGGAGGCAGACTATATTTTTCAGACTGATTCCGATGGACAGACAAATCCCGATGAATTTGAAGATTTCTGGAAACTCAGAAACGACTACGATGCCATTATTGGTAAACGAACTGTTCGAGGAGACGGAAATTCCCGAAAATTTGTAGAAAATACAGTATGTCTGATTCTCCGGATTATTTTTGGTATAAATGTACCTGATGCCAATGCGCCTTTCCGCCTGATGCAATCCGGACTGGTAAAAAAATATATAAATAAACTTCCAGTAAATTACAATCTTCCTAATATCATGATGACCACATATTTCGCATATTATCACGAAAAACTCTGTTTCCGGGAAATCAGTTTCAAGCCTCGTCAGGGAGGCACAAACTCCATTAACATCAAAAAGATCGTCAAGATTGGCTGGAACGCCGTAGGTGACTTCCGCAAACTCAAAAAACAAATGTAAAGCAAAAAGGAACAGCTTGGTAAACCGCTGTTCCTTTTTGCTTTTTAATTTTTGCTTTTTAATTTTTCCTTTTCACTATATTTTTCGTTTCTTTATATAATTTTCTATAATGCAGATTAACATGCCCAAAATGCCAATAATAGAAATTATTATCCCTCCACGAATAAACGGGTTAGAATAGTGAAGTTCTATTTCATGTTCTCCTTCTTCCAGGGGCAACGCCATATACATTATATTCGCCCGCATAAGATCAGCTTTTTTTCCATCTACAACAGCAGACCATCCTTTTTCAAAAGGAACTGCCCAACAAATCAGGCGGGGTTCTGATAATTTCAGAGAAGCTTTCACCTTATTCCCGTCTGCATGAACATAGCCTTCAATCCCATCTTCTAATTTCTCTACATTTTTTATTACATTTACCATAGGCTGACTAACTATTCTGATATCTTTAAAGCAGTATGTTCCTGTATACGGAAATTTTAGTTCTATCTCCTTCTCTCCGGGATCATTCATTTCCAAATTACATAAAAAATTATTTTTCCCATTATTTTCTCCAAAACCATTTGTATTCATGAGAACAACATTCTTTTGTTTATCTCCTTGCGTAATATTGATTTTAATTCTTGAGTTTATTCTGGAAATTCCACTGGGAGTTTTGTCCTTATACTCAAGCCCCTCAAAAATTAAATAAACTTCTCCTTTTTCCTGAATATCTGCCTGTATTTTCAGTATTGAGTCCTTTTCTTTTACCCGAATCATGCTGTTTTCTAATTCAATCTTTCCACTGGAACTCCATTCTGTTTCTACCTCTTTTGAATTATCAAAAACAGAAGATATCTTCTCCCAATCATCTGCATTTCCGGTTTCTTCTAATACAACAGCCTCTAATAGAGCCTGCTGCTTCTGTTCTATATTTAATTGTTCAAACTCATCCCTATTAATATATTTGTCATAGGCAAATAAAAAAGGAATTTTCTTCTCACTTTCCCATACAGTAAATTGGTTTTTATCGATAATATAATTTTCTTTTTTCTGATAAATTCCAGGACCTTTTTCTCTTTTTGGAGTAATATAATATTTCACTCCTGCAAGAATCTCTAAAGCACTTCTTTTATCTGCTCCACCATAGTTCTGTTCCTGTATATTATTCCAATATAACGATTTTTGATATTCTGCTATATACGGATTGACCATACTAAAATACATAGACGTTCCATATAGTCCTGTCTGCAATGCAGAATTTCTTATTTCTCCAGTTCTATCCTCATCATAACGCCATGAATTTTTTGTCTCTGCATATTTTTCCAGCTTTTCAGAAGGAATATTTTCCAGTTTCTCTTGTGCATTTCCCTGTTGAATAAATCTATTCGCATCTGCTTCTCTTGTTCTGACATCAAATGCATTGAACAGCACACAGCAAACATTTATACACATTACAAAAATATAAAATTTCTTACATGTTGTTTTTCTGTTTTTGCTTCTGCAAATAACAGTTACAAACAGTATCAGTAAAAACAAGAGCATCGTCATAACTTCTATTTTTGTTTTTTCGCCCACCAGATATTTTCCTGTTATTCCTGCCAGACATGCCAAAATTTCAAGAATAGTAAAACAGATCAACATCTTTTTCTGTCTGGCACATAGATCCAAAAATACCGGATACATCTTTACTACTATATAAGCCACCAATAAAGTATAGCCAAAAGCCCATCTGTTTGTCACATAAGACATTCCATTAAACACATGACCTACAAAAGGAATACACAAAAATATCGTCAGTAAAACAAATCCAATTTTTAAAAGTTTTTCCCCTTTTGTAGTAAATAACAAAATCACTGCCGGAAAAGCAATAACTGAATATCCGAGAAATGTTTGATATCCCGGACTATCCATACTAATGAAGCCTGAAAAAAAGCGTGCATAATACTTAATCCCATATAAGAAAGGAACCATAGCTTCATTAGACATTCTTCCTGTTTGAAACAAAAGCCCCAAAGAAGGCAGCAGAAACACTCCCGCCACACACATAGCCAAAATTGTATACACCCCAACTTTCAACAAAAGCCGGCACAATGTTTTCCATTGAATAGAATGGTAAAAATAAAAATATTGAAAAACAGCATAAATTACTGTCAAAATGCCCAACATATAAAAGAAATAAAAGTTACTGCATACACTAATAATCAACGAAATAATATACAGTCCCGGTCCTTTTTTACGATAGATTTTGTCTACTCCCAAAAGGATCAAAGGAAAATATATTAACGGATTTAAAAAAAATGGATGTTTACAGAAAAAATACAACACATATTCCGAAAAAAGATAAATCGGTACTCCGACCAGTACTGCGGAGGATCTGTTTCCTTTGCTTCTGGCAAAAATACAAAAAGTAATTCCCGCAAGATAAATTCTGGCAATTATAAGAACATGAAACAAAATTTCTGTATGTTCCTTCTGCACAAAAACAGCCAGTAAATTGAGTGGATCCCCAATAACATAATAGTGTAAAGTATTTAAAACATCTGCACCATACCCTATAGAAAAATCATAAGTTGGAATAGCAAGCCGATGATTTTCAAACAAATTCCAAAAAATATCACGTAAGTATTCACCATAATAAGCCAGCGCATTATAGTGCTGGCTTATTCCATCTACTGACCATATAAATGTTGCTTTATTATTAATAAAATACAATGACGTACATAGCATACAAATCGCAAATAAAATTGTATATGTACTATAAAATCTAAGTTTCTCTGCATTTTGGAGTTTTTTCATTTCATATCGCTTCTCCATCATACTTTAATCCCATCCGCCATTTTTTTCTATTGTTTCTTCGACTCTTCTTTTTACTTCCGCTGCAATTTCCGTGGACTTCATGTCTTTGTATTCTTCATACAGCATCGGCTCCAGAAAATGCACCTGTACAGTCACAGGCGCTGTCGAGCCTGTATCAAAGGATTTATAGGAATCAATCAGCGCAACCGGTATGATCGGGCATTTTGCCTTCATAGCAGCCTTAAAGCTTCCTCCTTTGAACTCCTGAGGATGATTTCCATTTTTACTTCTGGTTCCCTCTGCAAAAATCAGGTAATTGCGCCCTTCTTTTACTTCTTTTGTTACATTGATGATCACCTGCATAGACTGCCGGATATCTTCTCTGTCAATCAAAAAAGCCTTCATACAGGCAAATACCTGTTTCAGAAACGGTACCTGCCCTACTTCTTTTTTGGCTACCACAGAAAAAGGTACCGGACAGGGTGCCATGATAGCGAGAACATCATATAATCCCTGATGATTTGGATAAAAAATAAATCCGTTTTCGGAAGGGATGTTCTCTACACCATGCGCATCAATTGTAATATTTCCGCCCTTATTTGCACGTCTGTCGATCATCTTCAGAAGGGAATACCTTTCCCCTTCTGTGTAATTATCTACATGTGATGCATACCAGCACAGTTTTATCCATGCATACGGAATAAAAGGCAGATTTCTCAGCACCATCATTATGATTCTTTTCATTTTTGCTCCTCCGCTTTATTACAGTTCTGTCAATTCAGCTTGGTTGCAAGCTTTTCTTCATAGCCCGGATTTTTTTTAATAAAGGTCTCATATGCATTCACATAATCTTTATAAGCATCTGTTTCCATAAACAGGGCATATTTTTCTGCCGCTTCTTTCTTCATCTCATCTGTAATTTCAGAAGGTGCAAGAATATAATATTTTCCATTTTCTTTCTGCTGCGTCATATAGGTACTGATACAGGGATAGGATTTGTCCTTTTCCAGAACAAGATTATAGGTGATATATACATAAGCATTTTTTCCATTTTTATAAATGGTATCACATGCAATAATATTCACCTTTTGAGGTTTGTGTGCTTCAAAATATTTGATTGTGGCAGTTATCTCCTGCTGGAGATCCTTGTCTGCTTTTTTTACTCCATAACACTTTTTTACTTTTTTCTCTTTTCCGTCCACATAGGATCTGATAAGAGTTTTCACCGTTTTTTCCGGTGTTTTATTACTGCCGCCGCAGCTTTTCACCATAAAAACAAGCAAAACTGCCAGGGCCACAAGAACTGCGACCCCTGCAATATATTTTATGTTCAGCCTTTTTAAAGAAATTCCGGATTTTCTTTTTCTGGAATTTTTTCCGGCAGGCTTACGCCTTTTGTTTCTTACGGCTTTTTCCTGACCCATACTCTTCGTTTACCTCTTATTCCTCTGTGTGTCCCTTTTCTTCATCCGGAACTTGTACTTCTTTCTGCTGCTCTGTCTGAACAGAACCTTCTGTGTCTGCCTCAGCTTCTTTTTCTCTGACCTTTGCAAAGCTTGCAACAGTTACTCCGTCAGAAAGATTAATCAGCTTCACTCCTGATGTAATTCTTCCAAGAATGGAAATATCAGAACACTGCAGGCGGATGATAATTCCTTCTGTAGTAATCATCATAATCTCATTTTCTTCATTAACTGCCTTGGCTCCGATCACATTTCCTGTTTTCTCTGTGATTTTATAACACTTCACGCCCTTGCCGCCTCTGTTCTGACAGGTAAATTCACTGATACAGGTTCTTTTTCCCATACCATTCTCAGAAACTACCAGCAGATAATATCCCTGGGAATTCAGCTGCATGGCAACAACCTCGTCTCCATCCATAAGATTAATACCTCTTACTCCCATGGAAACACGACCTGTAGTTCTTACATCTGTTTCTTTGAAACGAATACACTGTCCATCCTTTGTGACAAGAATGATATCTTTTTTATTATTTGTGACCTTTACCTCGATCAGTTCATCATCTTCCCTGAGAGAAATTGCCGCAAGACCGATCTTTCGGACATTTGCATAGTCCTGAATCGGGGTTTTCTTAACCAGCCCCTTCCGGGTAGCCATCATAAGGTACTGATCTTCTTCAAACTTATTAATAGGAATCACCGCCGTGATGCGTTCTCCCGGCATCAGCTGCAGTAGGTTAATGATTGCTGTTCCTCTGGCTGTTCTGCTTGCTTCCGGAATCTCATAGGCCTTGAGTCGGTAAACACGTCCTGTATTGGTAAAGAACATTACATAATGATGCGTGGTAGTCATCATCAGTTCTTCGATATAATCATCCTCAATGGTCTGCATTCCCTTGATTCCCTTGCCGCCTCTGTTCTGACTGCGGAAGTTATCAACTGTCATACGCTTGATGTAGCCAAGCTTTGTCATTGTAATCACTGTATTTTCACGGGAGATCATGTCTTCCATGGAAATATCAAATGCATCAAAGCCTATGGATGTTCTTCTGTCATCACCATATTTTTCGGAAATCTCCAGAATTTCTTCACGGATCACTCGGAGAAGAAGATTTCTGTCTTCCAGAATTGCCTTTAATTTACGGATTTTTTCCATTAATTCTGCATATTCTGCTTCCAGTTTTTCTCTTTCCAGACCGGTAAGAGCACGAAGACGCATATCCACAATCGCCTGAGCCTGTACCTCTGTCAGTTCAAAACGCTCCATCAATTCCTGTTTGGCAATCTGCACGCTTCTGGAACCACGAATAATACGGATCACTTCATCGATATTATCCAGTGCCTTAAGAAGTCCCTCTAAAATATGAGCCCTCTCCTGAGCTTTGTTCAGATCATACTGTGTCCTTCTTGTTACAACATCCTCCTGATGCGCCAGATAATACTTCAGCATATCATGGAGATTCAGAACCTTTGGTTCCAGACTTCCATTCGTGGATACCAGACAGAGCATGATCACACCAAAAGTATCCTGAAGCTGTGTATGTTTATAAAGCTGATTCAGTACAACGTTTGCATTGGCATCTTTGCGCAGATCGATACAGATACGCATTCCCTCGCGGCTGGAATGGTCGTTCAGGTCTGTAATGCCATCGATTTTTTTATCACGGACAAGCTCCGCGATCTTCTCGATCAGGCGGGCCTTATTGACCAGATACGGAAGCTCTGTAACAATAATACGTGACTTTCCGTTTGGAAGCGTCTCAATATTTGTCACCGCACGGACACGGATCTTACCACGACCGGTACGATATGCCTCCTCGATTCCTCTTGTTCCCAGAATGGTAGCCCCTGTAGGAAAATCCGGTCCCTTAACGATCTCAAGGATTTCTTCAATCGTAGTATCTCTCTGTTCTTCTATGATATTATCAATGATCTTTACAACCGCCTGAACCACTTCGCGAAGATTGTGGGGCGGAATATTGGTAGCCATACCTACAGCAATACCTGAAGTTCCATTTACAAGAAGGTTCGGGTAGCGGGAAGGAAGCACTGACGGCTCTCTCTCTGTTTCGTCAAAGTTCGGCTGGAAATCAACGGTATTCTTATTGATATCCGCAAGCATTTCCATCGAGATCTTGCTGAGACGGGCCTCTGTATATCGCATGGCAGCTGCTCCGTCACCGTCTACAGAGCCAAAGTTCCCGTGGCCGTCAACCAGAGGATATCTGGTTGACCAGTCCTGCGCCATATTTACAAGAGCCCCATAAATAGAACTGTCTCCATGAGGATGATATTTACCCATGGTATCACCCACGATACGCGCACATTTACGATGTGGCTTATCAGGTCCGTTATTTAACTCTATCATTGAGTACAAAACTCGTCTCTGTACCGGTTTCAGTCCGTCCCGGACATCCGGAAGGGCGCGTGATGCAATAACACTCATGGCATAATCGATATATGATTTCTCCATGGTCTTCTGCAGATCCACCTCATGGACTTTATCAAAAATATTGTCTTCCATTTTTTATTCTCCTAGATATCCAGATTTTCTACAAATCTTGCATTTTCTTCGATGAATTCACGTCTTGGCTCTACCTTGTCACCCATAAGCGTGGTAAAGGTCAGATCGATTTCTGAAGTTGCAGACTCGTCCATAGTCACTCTCAGAAGGATTCTCTTTTCCGGATCCATAGTTGTTTCCCAAAGCTGCTCCGCATCCATCTCTCCAAGTCCTTTATATCTCTGGATCTTGTTGTTGTTATCTCGGCCGATCTCCTCCAGTATACGGTTCAGCTCGGCATCGTCATAGGCATACCAGACTTTTTTGTTCTTCTCGATCTTATAAAGAGGAGGCTGTGCCAGATATACATAACCCTGTTTGATGAGTTCCGGCATAAACCGGTACAGGAATGTAAGAAGAAGAGTTGCAATATGCGCTCCGTCCACATCGGCATCTGTCATGATGATGATCTTGTGATAACGAAGCTTACTGATATCAAAATCCTCATGGATACCAGTTCCAAAAGCTGTGATCATAGCCTTGATCTCTTTATTTCCGTATATCTTATCCAGACGGGCTTTTTCTACATTCAGAATCTTGCCTCGAAGGGGAAGGATTGCCTGTGTAGCACGGTTTCTCGCAGTCTTGGCAGAACCACCGGCAGAATCTCCCTCTACGATATAGATCTCGCAGTTTTTAGGATCTTTATCTGAACAGTCAGCCAGCTTACCGGGCAGAGACATTCCGTCCAGAGCTGATTTTCTTCTCGTAAGATCCCGGGCCTTGCGGGCTGCTTCTCTGGCTCTCTGTGCAAGAACAGATTTCTCTACTGTGGATTTGGCAACCGTAGGATTCTGCTCCAGAAAAATCTCCAGCTGTTTGCTGACAACCGAATCCACAGCGCCTCTTGCCTCACTGTTCCCCAGTTTCTGCTTGGTCTGCCCCTCAAACTGAGGTTCTTCGATTTTTACACTGACAATGGCCGTCAGACCTTCACGGATATCGTCACCACTCAGATTAGGCTCGCTGTCCTTCAGCAGTTTATTCTTTCTTGCGTAATCATTAAATGTTTTTGTCAGGGCATTCCGGAACCCCATGATATGTGTTCCGCCCTCCGGTGTATTGATATTATTTACAAAACCATAGGTATTCTCTGTGTAGGAATCATTATGCTGCATGGCAACCTCTACCATAACACCATCCTTTTCTCCTTCACAGTAGATCACCTCCGGATAAAGAGCTTCTTTGCTTCTGTTCAGATAAGTAACAAATTCCTGGATACCGCCTTCGTAATGGAAAGTTTTCTCTTTCTTGGAATCCTCTCTGTCATCTCTCAAAATGATTTTCAGACCTTTGGTAAGAAATGCCATTTCCCGAAGCCGCTGTTTCAGAATATCATAATCATAAACTGTTTCTTCAAAGATTTCTTTATCCGGAAGGAAGGTGACCGTTGTTCCTGTATATTCCGGGGCACAGTCTCCCACAATCTTCAGAGGATAAATGGTATGGCCTCTCTCATATCTCTGTTTATATTCTTTTCCCTCTTTGTAGATGGAAACCTCCAGCCATTCAGAAAGAGCATTTACAACGGATGCTCCTACTCCATGGAGACCTCCGGATACCTTGTAGCCCCCGCCGCCGAATTTACCGCCGGCATGAAGGATCGTAAATACTACCTCAACTGCCGGAATACCTGCCTTGTGATTAATCCCTACCGGGATACCTCTTCCGTTATCTATAACTGTAATTGAATTGTCAGGATTAATGACAACCTGAATTTCTGTACAAAATCCGGCAAGTGCTTCATCCACCGCATTGTCAACGATTTCATACACAAGATGATGCAGGCCTCTGCTTGACGTACTTCCAATGTACATACCCGGTCTTTTTCTTACCGCTTCCAGTCCTTCCAGAATCTGAATTTGGTCCGCTCCGTACTCTGTATTCTCTCCGCCCATTTCGTCCTCCTGTCATTTTAGATTTATAGCATCAACAGGCCTGCAGAAAACCTGCAACCTCTGATAAATAGACATAGTAATACTAATCTATTATAGCACAAAATAGGGCTGCTTTCCATTCATTTTCAGGAAAATATAGAAAACTTCCCGGCAGACGGAGTATTTCCGCCTGTCGGGAAGTTGTTTTTACTGCTCTATATTCACCAGATACTGATACACATCTCTCTTACTTACTCCCCGTTCCTTTGCCACCTGTTTCATGGCATCCTTCCGGGAAAATCCCTTACTCTCATAGATCTCCATATGTTCTTCTATTGTGATCTCCTCCCAGGAAGCTGCTGCCTCTTCTTTCAGTTCCTGACGGCTTTTTCCTTCAATGACCATCACACACTCTCCAAGAGGCTTCTCGTTCTCATAATAAGTGATCAGCTCGTCTATGGTCGTGCGGAATGTTGTCTCATGCTTTTTCGTCAGTTCCCGGCAGAGAGTCATTCTGCGATTTCCAAGAGTCTCTCTAAGATCCTTCAGGGTTTTTACCAGCTTATGAGGCGCCTCATAAATAATAATGGTTCTGGTTTCATCCACAAGCTCCCGGAGGATCTCCCTGCGCTCTTTTTTATCCATGGGAAGAAATGCCTCAAAGGCAAATCTCCTGGTGGGAAGTCCGGATAAAGTCAATGCAGTGATACATGCCGCCGGTCCCGGAAGAGAAGTCACCTCAATCCCCGCCTCATAACACATGGCGGCCAGTTCTTCTCCGGGATCTGAGATTCCCGGTGTCCCTGCATCTGTGATAAGTGCAATATCCATACCGCTCTGCATTTTTTCGATAAGCGTATATGCCTTCTCAATCTTATTATACTCATGGTAACTGGTCATTGGTGTTTTTATGTCAAAATGATTCAGAAGCTTAATGCTGTTTCTGGTATCCTCAGCCGCAATAAGATCCACCTCTTTCAGTGTCCGGAGAACTCTGAGCGTAATATCCTCCAGATTTCCGATGGGCGTTGCACATAAATATAATTTTCCGCTCATAATTTCTCCTTTCACACATCAGTCCTTACCTGAAGTATCTGTCCTCTTTTATATGGTTTTACGCACCTGACGGTCCGTATATTCTCAGGATATCCTCCGTGTACACACCTGGCTTTTCATAAACGATCAGGGGACGCTCCACCGTAATCCTGGAATTTCCGCCTTTCAGAGCTTCAATCAGAACCATATTCGGTTCCCTGTCAGCAAAAGGATACACCAGCTGCATCCTCTTTGGCTCCAGCTTATATTTTGTCAGTACCTGGAAGATCTCCGCCAGTCGGAAAGGACGGTGTACAATATAAAAATGTCCCCGATCCTTTAACACCCGGGACGCCTGACTTACTACATCCTCCAGTGTACAGAGGATTTCATGTCTGGCTATGGCTTTTGGCATATACGGGTTCTGAAGTCCATGCTGGCCGATCATATAAGGCGGATTACATGTGACTGCATGAAAAGAAGCTGCTCCAAAAATCTCAGCAGCCTCTTTGATATCACCGCATACAATATCAATATCCTGTTCCAGATTATTATAGGTCACACTTCTTCGAGCCATTTCCGCACATTCTTCCTGAATTTCCAGACCGGTGAAATGTTCTCCCGGAGTTTTTGCCCGGAGAAGAACAGGAATAATCCCTGTTCCGGTTCCCATATCCAGAACACGCTGACCTTTTTTTATTTTTGCAAATCCGGACAGAAGCACTGCATCCATGCCAAAACAGAATTTCTCCGGATTCTGGATTACATAATATCCGTTCTGAAGATCATCTACCCGTTCTCCCTGCCTTACAAGGCCGGCATGCAGTTTATTTTCCATGAGATCTGGAATCTCCCTCCTGATCCTGAAGTTTTTCAAGTTCTTTCATTTCTTTTTCGGAAATTTTGATTTTTTTCTTTCTTGGGCGGAATTTCAGCTCACTGACCGGATATTCCTGGATTTCCTTTTCATCGTTAATCTCAACAATAACCTTTACCAGCTGTCTCAGCACATTTACACTGTGCACTGTTCCCTGAATACCATCCGGCAGCGTAACTGTATCGCCTGTACCCGGAAGCTTCTTATTCAGTTCCTCGTATGTCTCCTGCTCATTTTTGAGACAGCACATCAGTCTTCCGCAGACACCGGATATCTTGGTCTGATTCAGGGAAAGATTCTGTTCTTTGGCCATCTTAATGGAAACAGGAGCAAACTCTGACAGATAGGTATGGCAGCAGAGACATCTTCCGCAAATTCCGATTCCTCCCAGGATCTTTGTCTCATCACGGACACCGATCTGGCGAAGTTCTATTCTCGTTTTAAAGATCGCTGCAAGATCCTTTACCAGCTGACGGAAATCAATCCTTCCATCTGCTGTAAAGTAAAACAGCACCTTATTGTTGTCAAATGTATATTCCGCATCGATCAGTTTCATTTCCAGACCATGATCACGGATTTTTTTCTGGCAGATCTTAAAAGCTTCCTTTTCTTTTTCTCTGTTCTGCCTCTCTCTTTCCTCGTCTGCCGGAGTGGCAACCCGCAGAACTTCTTTCAGAGGATGGACAACCTCATTCTCATCCACTTCCTTTGGTCCCAGAACTACCCTTCCAAATTCAACTCCTCTTGCAGTCTCAACGATCACATGATCGCCGATTTTCATTTTGTATCCCTTCGGGTTAAAATAATATATTTTTCCAACATTTCGGAATCTGATACCTACTACTTTTGTCATTCTATCTCTCCCTGATTGTCAGGAACAGCAGCTCCAGTGCCAGCTCAAAGTTTACATTTGCACGAAGACGTACCTTAGTCTTTTCCAGAGCTTCCAGTATTTTTTCCAGATTTTCATAAGAACGCTGGCTGGCCTGTTCCTTAATATAATTGATTTCCTGTTTGAACACCAGATTATCAATCTCTCTGGTGGCCTTAAACATCAGCACATCTCTGAACCAGAACTGGAAAATATCCAGATAGTCTCCGATATTCTGCTTTTCTGCAGACAGAAGTTTAATTTCATCAGAAAGCTCATAAATTTCCATGGAATCTGCATTTTTCAGGATCTTCAGAGCATTTTGTGTGATATTTGAAAATTCTTCTGATGTAGCCGCATCTCTGGCAATTCCTATACTTCCCTGTGCAAATGATGCATCAATCTCTGCCTGATAATCCGGTACATGAAGCCGTTCCATCAGGTATTGTTTCACAAGGCTGTCGTCTACCACCTTCAGATCCAGGCGGACACAACGGGACTGAATCGTTGGCAGAAGCGCGTCTGCATTACTTGTCAGAAGCATGATCACCGCATATTCCGGCGGTTCCTCTATGGTCTTGAGAAGGGCGTTCTGTGCCTGTACGGTCATCATTTCTGCATCAGGAATGATATAGATCTTGTTCTGGCTGCAATATGGCTTCACCGCCACATCATGGATTACCTGCTCCCTGATCTCATCAATACTGATCGTCCCCGGCTTTTCATGATTGACCATAATAATATCCGGATGGTTCTTTCCCAGAGCCTTTTTGCAGGAATCACATTTCTGACAGGGTTCTGTACCACCCTTTTCGCACTGAAGAGTCATTGCATATGTGGTAGCAAGAAGTTTTTTTCCGGATCCCGGTCTTCCCGTAAAAATATAAGAATGGGAGACCTTGCCCGTTTCGATGGCATTTTTTAGATGTCTGATAATCTCTTCATGTCCGATAATATTGTTAAAACCAACCATTCAGAATCACCTCACTTTATTATTAAACAGGTTGTACTTGTTTTCTTTCGATGAACCCTATTATATCATACTTTATTTGTTAATAAAAACTATTTTTGCTTATGTCATGGATTTTATATATTTTATAACATTTTCGACACATTTTTCCAGATTATCATTTTCAAATCTCAGACTGATACCTGCTTTTTTAATTTTTTCTTCCGAAAAATCTTCCTGATCTGCCAGAAATCTCCGACACAATTCCGCATACCTGGGCATTTTCTGCTGTTTCTCCCGAAGGAGAGCCCTATACAGCCGCTCTCCGTCCTCTACCTGTATATATACAGGACAGACTCTGTCTTCTCCGTAATATTCTTTCATTTTCTCATAGGATTCCAGTGTACCGATAGCCAGATAATCCGCTCCGCCTGACCGGATCTGTCCATCATCTGCCGTAAAGTATGTCCAGACTCCATGAATGGTATCATAGGAACGGGCTTCGATCAGCTTTCCGCTGTTTTTAAACGTTTCCAGCTGTTTTTCATCAGTAAAAAAATACTCTCTCCCGTTTTCTTCACCGGCACGGACAGGCCGGGTAGTATATAGGATCAGTTTTTTCAGATTCAGATCCTCTCTGTCTAAAAGGGCAGAATAGATCCTGTCTTTTCCGGAAGCACTTTTTCCCATAATATAAAATATCTTTCCCATTGTTCTGTTCTTTAAACCTTTCTCTCAGCTTTTATTCAGAGATATTTCTCTTGTCTCATTGGCGATCACAAGAACCGTCTGATCTGACAGATCACTGAATCCCTGAAGATCAAACCCCTGTTCCACATATCTTTTTATATTTTTAAGCAGCAGTCCTGTGATCTGTTCTCCCGGAACAAGCAGCGGGATTCCGGGCGGATACAGATAGGCAAATTCCGCTCCGATCCTTCCTGTACTTTCTTCCAGTGGTATCCGTTCTGTCAGAGCATCCATTGCCTGAGAGATCTTCATCACCTGCTTCAGTTCCTGATATCTGGATCTTTCCTGTTTTTCTGCTTCCTCTGTATCTTTTAACGATTCTCGCCTGTCTATTTCTTCAACAGCGCTGCACAGCCTTTCAAATCCTTCCCGGCTGTCTCCTGCTGATGTCAGCGCCAGCGCATAGCCTTCTGCCTCCATTTCCATCTCCAGATGAAATTCCGATCTCAGAATTTCCGTAAGCTGTTTTCCATTTAAAGTGCTGTGTACGGTCGAAAGGATCAGCTTCGATCTGTCCACATCATAAATCTCCACAGAAGGATCCGAAGCCATATTCTCCAGACGGATATACCGGCATCCTGCCAGACGCGCTCTTGTATATTCCAAATTCCTGACATACTCCGAAAACATCCTGTCTCCGTCTTTTTTCAGTTTATCCAGACAGGCATCCATTGATGCCATCAGCACATACGAAGGACTGCTGGTCTGATAAATTCCCAGAAACCGGACAAGCAGTTCTCTGGATACTCTGTCACTGCATAAATGAAGCAAAGATGTCTGCGTCATAGAAGGAAGTGTTTTATGAAGGCTGTGAATAACGATATCCGCGCCAAGTTCTGCTGCCGATACCGGAAAATACTCTGAAAATCGAAAATGAGCTCCATGAGCCTCATCAACAATCAGTGGTATCTGATATGCATGTGCAATTTCCGCAATTTTTTTTACATCCGATACAATTCCATCATAAGTAGGGGAAGTAATCAGCACCGCCTGAATATCCGGTTTTTCAGAAAGGCATCTTTCCACACGCTGCGGAGAAATTCCTCCGTTTATCCCCAGTTCTGAATTCTCATGTGGATAAATATAAGAGAGCTTCAGATCTCTGAGATACGCTGCATGATAAACTGCTTTGTGACAGTTTCTGCCTATAAGCATATGACCGCTTTTTCCTACAGCAGCAGAAACTGCCGCCAATATCGCCCCTGTGCTGCCATTGATACAGTAAAAGCTCTCTCTTACACCATAAAGGCGGGCAGCCTCTTCCTGCGCCTTTTTTAAAATATCCACAGGATGATGGAGATTGTCAAATCCGGCAATCTCCGTAATATCTTTTTCCACAGGAAAATCCCCTGCCACAGACAGGGGATTTCTCTTATGTCCCGGCATGTGAAAGGGATAGAAATCAGATTTTCCATACTCTTCCAGTTTTTTATATAATCTGTCCATAGATTTCCTCTCATTTATGAAATGACGATATTATACCATTAATCCAGGGCAGATGTCATCATGCCAGTTTTTTCTTAACATTTTTTACAAAATATTTATAATTTGATCTTGCTCATAGCTGCTTTGTCGCATACAACTGTCACATCATTATGAAGCTGAAGGATAGAAGCCGGTACTTCAGGGGTGATCGGGCCGGTAAATGCTTTTGCAATGATGTCTGCCTTACCTTCACCAGATGCTACCAGAAGGATCTTCTTTGCTCTCATGATTGTTCCGATTCCCATTGTATATGCCTGACGCGGAACATCCTCCTCTTTTTCAAAGAATCTCTTGTTTGCTTCAATTGTACTTTCTGCCAGATCTACACACTGTGTATTTTTGCAGAATTCACTTGCAGGCTCATTGAATCCGATATGTCCGTTATGTCCGATTCCCAGAAGCTGAAGATCAACTCCGCCTGTAGCTGCAACGACTTCATCATACTCACGGCATGCTTTTTCGCTGTCCGGCTCCAGACCATTTGGAACGAAGGTTCTGCTCTTGTCGATATTTACATGATCAAACAGATGAGAGTTCATGAAATAACGATAACTCTGGTCATTATCTCCGGAAAGACCTTTATATTCGTCAAGGTTTACACTGGTTACCTGTGAGAAATCAAGATCGCCTTTTTTGTACCATTCTACCAGCTGTGCATAAGTTCCCTCCGGTGAAGAACCTGTAGCAAGTCCCAGAACACAGTCCGGTTTCATGATGATCTGAGCGGAAATAATATTCGCTGCGATACGGCTCATTGCCTTGTAATCTTCTCCACAATAAAATTTCATTGAAAAAACCTCCTTTAATTATGTTTTATTTTCAGGACAGCTTCCTACATCAGTCTGAGAAGCATATCTCCTGTACCTACATTATAACCGCTTGTGGCATAAATTCCATTTAATTTTTCAGATGTTACGATAATAAGCGGAAGTTTTTCATGATCCACATACATTCTTCTTCCCAGCAGCTCAATATGATCTGCAAAACAGTCAAAATATACCCGGATCTCAGGGAACATGGACAGGGCTTTGCTGATCGTCGGATCCTTCAGAGCAGCCTGACTCTGCACCACAAACAGGATTCTGGAGCATATTTTCCGGAATTCCTCCGACTGCTCCATCATCTCATTCAGGATGTGCTCGGTAGGTTCTCTGCTTTCTTCCAGGAACATCAGGATATGTTTTCCCTCTGCTGTAAGCGCAGAAGCCAGTACCGTTTCATTTCCGTTCTCAGCTTTACGAAGCTGAAATTCCGGAAGTTCAATATTTTCAAGCATATCTTCCAGATCTGCATGACGCAGGATCAGTGAAATTTCTTTTTTCTCTCCTGCATTCATAGAAAAATGATACACATAAGCAAACATATTTCCGTTAGGCAGACGATTGGAGGTTATGATCCTGTATTGTCCCGCTTCCAGCTCTGCCTCCATAGAATTTCCGTTCCATTCCAGACCGCTCAGCCGAAGCGACGTATAGGTTCCATTTGTAAGCTTTGCCATGGACCAGTTCTGGAAATATTTCCACTGGGTTCCATCCTCTGCCTTCAGCACAGCACAACAATTCTTTTCTGCCTCCGGAAGCACAGGAACAAACTTTCCATTTTCTCTGTATTCCATGGAGCGGTCTTCCGGATTCAGCCTTGCCGGAATTCCCAGCGTCCTTGCAATAGCCACAAAGAGAATTTTCTTTGACAACGGACTTCCCACTGCTGTTTTCAGACAGCCTGCCGGTGTCGTGATCACGCTTGCTCTTTCTCTTTCCGGAAGTGAGGTGATCCTTTCGTCCACTTCTGTCCAGATGGATGCAGGATCCTCACGGAAACGAAGCTTCTCTTCCTCAGAAAAAGCCTCTTCCACAGCTTCTCTGTACTTCATCAGGACCTCATCATCCACACGGGGATTGAGAACATACTTTACAAAAACAGAATGTTCCAGTTCTTCCTCATAAGGCATGGCATAGCGCAGATGCTCCTCCAGCACCTCTGCCCTGCAGTCTGTCCGGTCTTTTTCCGTCAGGACATTGAGCAGCTCTTCTCTTAAAAGGCTTTCCTCTTCATCCTCTGTATTTTCTCCGGTAAAGCTTCCCTGCAGAAACCTTTCACATTCCAGATTTACCCAGTTTTCTGTTTTGGCCATTCTTCTGGCCGCTGCCTTTTCCAGACGGTGATTTCCCTCGGCTGTCTGCTCCGGAGAAGGCATATCTGTATTCACCGGAGTATCTACCGGTGCGATCATATCAACAGCTTCCCAACATTCTTCCTGCGGCGTATTTTTTCCAAAAATCACCTGTATCTGTTTCTGCTTTCTGGTATCTGCAAATACACACTCACACTGTCCGTCTCTGGATATCTGAACTGCAAGGCTTCCAAGCCCTGTGGTAAAACTACATGTTCCATCTTCTCCGGTAACACCTTCCGCCACAGGAGAAAGTTCTGCATAATTCAGAACCTGGAAAGAAATTGCTGCTCCGAAAACCGGTCTGCCATCCTCATCTGCAACCTTTACCGTAAATTCTGTCACTGCAGCATAACGGGAAAGCTCATTGAGCATGGTCACCATTCCGTCTTTTCCGATTTTTTCCTCTCCGGACTCTGCCTGGTCAAACCAGCGGGAATGAACCATCATCGCTCTGGAAGAAGCATTGGTAAACCATCCTTTATTCAGAATAGGAAGAGGTTCACAGGCTCCCAGGAAATACCATGTTCCATCATTCCAGATTTCCACCCATGCGTGATTATCGTCACAGTGAGACCACTTGGGCGCATAAACCTGACGGGCCGGAATTCCTATGCTTCTCATGGCATTTACGGTAAATACCGATTCCTCTCCGCACCGTCCGTTTCCTCTCCGGTAAACAGTAAGGGCAGAAAGTGTTCTGTCATCCGTACAGTGATAGGTAGCTTCCTGGGCACACCAGTAGTTGATTTCAATAGCCGTTTTTTTTCTGTCGCATCCGGAAAGAAGGGAAGCATTTCCGTTCTCTTCCATAAACTTTCCGATTTCTTCCGCAAACAGAGTTCTGCACGGTGCGATCTCTTCCTCATTTACCCGGTGATATAATACATAGTTCAGATAAATTTCTTCCGGAAGAGAACGAACGCCTTCTGACTCCTTCCATACCCTTACACTGTTCTGTGCATAATCAAGAAATATCTCAAAAGGATAATTTCCCATATCACTGCACGGCATGGTCATATAAAGATATTTTAAAGCAAGCGCTGTTTCTTCATCCTGCTTTGCGATCTTGTTATCTGTTTCCTCAAATACACCGGGAAACTGTGCTTTTACTTTTTCGTATCCACTCAGGATATACTCCCGGCTTTCTTTCAGAAATTCACTCATATCTTTCCTTTCCTGCCTGTACTTTACAGGCAAAGAAGACAGCAGGCTTATTTTCCCTCAAACTGGTCAAGGACCTGTCTTGCCTCACGGATTGCGTTCTCATCCGTTCTCCATACTTCAAATTCGCTGAGAGAAGGAAGCCCCATATTTACTCCTTCTTTTCGGTATTTCATCTCACTGTCCAGTGTTTTTTTGCCGGACATATGGAAGGCAGTGGCTCCTGTTTTCGGGTATACTTCACGGATCACTTCTGCATTTACTCCGCTGCCTACCTGGATCCGGATTCTTCCTGCACTTTTTTCCACCAGGTTCTTCAAAAGCTCAGTTCCAAGTGTACATACATTTTTCTGTCCGGAGGTAAGGATCGTATCAATGCCCAGAGAAATGGCCTGTTCCATTGTCTCATAAGGATCTGCGCACACATCAAAGGCGCGGTGGAGTGTCACTGACATTCCTTCTGCTTCCTCCATCAGAATCTTCATCTGCTCCATATTCATGGTTCCATCCGGATTCAGACAGCCGATCACAACACCCTCTGCTCCAAGCTTTTTATATTCTCTTACAGCTTCACGGATCAGTATAAATTCTTCCTCTGTATAGCAGAAATCTCCAAATCTTGGACGGATCAGCACATGGATCCTGATATCTGTATGTTTTCTGATCTCCTGAAACAGCCATGGATTCGGTGTTGTACCTCCGATCACAAGACTGCCGCACAGCTCCAGACGGCTGGAGCCGCCTCTTGCTGCTGCCAGAGCAGATTCTACAGAATCCACACAGGCCTCTAAAATAAAATCAGTCATAATATCTTACTCTTCCCCCCTTCTTTTTTCTCTATCTGCACATTTCTTTTTTCTCAGATCAGCCTTACCCCAGATGCTTCCAGAGTGTTGACAATGGTATCATCCGGATACTCGTCTGTTACGATCCCGTTAATATCATCAAAATGTGCAAATTTATAAGAATCATTAAAATAGAATTTTTCTTTTTCCATCACAACGTACTTATGTCTGCTGCTGTGGATCACTGCTTTTTTTGTCAGACCGTCCTCTACCCCCAGAGTTGTAACAGTAAGATCCATCATATCTACACCGCAGCTTCCAAGAAAGGCTCTGTCAAAGCTGTACTGCTTCAGAACTTCGATTGTTGCTGCCCCCATAAATCCATTCACACCCTGATACATGGTTCCTCCTGTACCGATCACAGTGATCATCGGATTCTGAACCAGGATCTGCATGATATCGATCATGTTCGTAACGACAACGATTCTCATTCTGGATGCAGCCAGAAGCTTTGCCAGTTCAATATTTGTAGTAGAAATATCAAGAAAAATCGTCTCATTACTTTTGATAAGCCCCATGGCTTTTTCTGCAATGATCTTCTTTTTATCCAGATGATAATTTCGTCTGTCGATTACGTCCCTCTGGAGAGGATAATCCTGAGACATGATCGCCCCTCCATAGGTCCGTTTCAGTTTGCCTGCATTTTCCAGGGTCTTCAGATCCTTTCGGATGCAGTCCTCAGACACCTGGAATTTTTCACTAAGTTCTTTTACTTTAACCTTCCCCTTGTCCTGAAGGCACATGATGATAGCACTTTGTCTTTCTTCTGTAAACATAAAGTACCTCCTTTCATTTAAGAGGAGTTTTTTCTTTATTCTTCTGTAAGAATTACATCAAGCACGGTATCTGTCTGATCCGGAAGAACAGGATCCAGTCCCAGATCTGCAAATACAATATCCGGATAATCGCTGTGTACCCAGCTGTTGGATACCGGAACCTCTGCTCCGGATGCCAGATATCGGATTGCCTTTAAACGGTTCTTCGGAACCCCCAGAAGAGGTACCGGACCAATCGTATTCTCAAAAAGATGGAAATATAAATGATTTCCTTTAGATGTAATGCGTCCGTAATCCGGTTTATCCAGCTGAGACTTACCACATCCGTAAATACTCTCTCCGTTTTTCTTCATCCATCTGCCGATTTCCTGAAGGATCTTCATGGATTCCTCAGGAATATTTCCTCTGGCGTCCGGTCCTACATTAAGGATCAGGTTTCCACCCTTGGACACACATTCCACCAGCTTTTTGATCAGCATAGAAGCCGGTTTATAGAAATGGTCTGTTGCACAGTATCCCCAGTGATTGTTCATGGTAAAACATGCTTCCCAGGCAATGTCATTTCCCTCTGCATCCTGGATTCCATTTGGCGGAATCATCTGCTCCGGACTTACAAAATCTCCATGATATGGAGTCGGCTTACATTCTGCCAGTGATCCGTAACCTTCTCCACTTACTTCCAGACGGTTGTCAATGATCACCTCCGGCTGAAGGCTGCGTACCATGTTCATAAGCTCTGTTGCCTTCCACGCCTCTCCCCTGAGATCATCATAGGAGAAATCAAACCAGAGGATATCGATCTTTCCGTAATTGGTACAGATTTCACGGATCTGATTGTGCATATATGTCAGATAATTATCAAAATTACGGTTGTCATTTTTGTATGCCGGATTATTTCTCATTGGATGCTGTCTGTCTCCATAATGAGGGTAATCGTCGTGATACCAGTCTATAATGGTGAAATAAATACCGACCTTCAGTCCTTCTGCGCGTACCGCTTCTACATATTCTTTTACAAGGTCACGTCCGCATTTGGTATTTGTGGATTTAAAATCTGTATACTGGCTGTCAAAAAGGCAGAATCCGTCATGATGCTTTGCTGTCAAAACTACATATTTCATTCCGGCTTCCTTTGCTGCGCGGGCCCAGGCTCTCGGATCGTAATCAACGGGATCAAACTCATCAAAGTATTTCATATACTCTTCTTTTGTGATCTCTTCCTCGCTTCTTACCCACTCGCCTCTGGCAGGAATGGAATACAGCCCCCAGTGGATGAACATTCCAAATCTTGCGTCAAGGTACCATTCCATTCTTTTGTTGTACTCTTCTCTGTTAAATGTGTACATGGCCTTCCTCCTGTAGGAAATTTATTTTGTTGTCTCCTGAATATCCGGATAGTGACATTTTACAATATGTCCCGGTGCGATCTCTACCGGCTGCGGACGCTCGCATTTACATTTTTCTGTGCAGTAAGGACATCTTGTATGGAACAGACATCCGCTTGGCGGATTACTTGGGCTTGGAAGATCACCCTGAAGGATGATACGGCTGGATTTCTTCTCCGGATCCGGGATCGGAACTGCAGAGAGAAGCGCTCTTGTATACGGATGTCTTGGATTTGCATAAAGTTCTTTTTTCGGCGCTGTCTCTACAATTGTTCCAAGATACATTACACCGATTCTGTCTGAAATCATCTCGACTACACTAAGGTCATGAGAGATAAACAGATAGGTAAGGTTATAATCCTTCTGCAGCTGCTGCAGAAGATTCAGTACCTGTGCCTGGATAGAAACGTCCAGTGCAGATACCGGCTCATCGGCAATGATCAGCTTCGGCTGTACGGTAAGCGCTCTGGCAATACCGATACGCTGACGCTGGCCGCCGGAAAACTCATGAGGATAACGTTCTCCGTGAGAAGGACTTAAGCCTACGACGCCAAGCAGCTCATGGACTTTTTTCAGTCTCTCTCCTGCAGTCATGTTAGTATGGATCAGGAGAGGCTCTCCGATCAGATCCTGTACCTTCATTCTCGGGTTCAGAGAGCCATAAGGATCCTGGAATACCATCTGAATCTCAGATCTTAAAGGACGCATCTCATTGTCAGAGATTTTTGAAATATCCTTACCCTGGAACCAGATCTCACCCTGATCCGGTGCGATCAGATGATCAATCAGTTTACCGGTTGTGGATTTACCACAGCCGGACTCTCCTACCAGAGAGAAAGTTTCTCCCGGCATAATGTCAAAGGAAACGTCGTTTACGGCATGAACGAATTTTTTCTTGCCGAACATCCCCTTATTTGCAGAAAATGTTTTTGATATATTTTTTACAGATACTAATGCTTCGCTCATGACCGATCACGCCTCCTTTCCAAGTTCTTTAAAATGATGACATCTGCATTTATGGATGCCGTTTACAACCTCAAGCTCCGGTTCCTTTTCTCTGCAGATATCTGTTGCATATTTACATCTTGGTGCAAATTTACATCCCTTCGGCATAACGGAAAGATCCGGCACGCTTCCCGGGATAGACGGAAGAGATTCCACTCCGCTGCCAAGCTTCGGTACAGAAGCGATCAGTCCCTGTGTATATGGATGCTTCGGAGCTGCAAACAGTTCTTTTACCGGAGCCTCCTCTACGATACGTCCCGCATACATAACAACCACACGGCTGCACATTTCTGCAACAACACCAAGGTCATGGGTAATCATCAGGATACCCGTATTTTTCTTTTCACGGATTTCTTCCATCAGTTCCAGGATCTGTGCCTGAATGGTAACGTCAAGGGCTGTGGTCGGCTCGTCTGCGATCAGAAGCTCCGGCTCACAGGACATTGCCATAGCGATCATAACTCGCTGGCACATACCTCCGGAAAGCTGATGGGGATAACTTTTAAGCGTCATCTCCGGCTCCGGGATACCTACGGATTTCAGAACGTCAAAAGCTCTCTGGTGCGCCTGCTCCTTACTGAAATCATTATGAAGGAGGATTGCCTCAGTAAGCTGTTTCTCGATTTTCATACATGGATTCAGGGAGTTCATTGGCTCCTGGAAGATCATTGCCACTTCTCTTCCGCGGATATTTCTCATTCCCTTTTTATCTTCTTTGAGAAGGTCTGTTCCATTCAGGATCACTTCTCCGTTGGATATCTTACTGTTTCTCGCCAGAAGACGCATAACGGACAGGGAGGTAACGGATTTACCGCATCCGGACTCTCCTACCAGACCAAGGATTTCTCCTCTGTTAATGGAAAAGGATACATTGTTTACCGCTGTTACCCATGTCTTGTCCCGCTTAAATTCTGTGCGGAGATTTTTTACTTCTAATAATTTTTCTGCCATGGTTTCTCCCTCCTAGTTCATCTTCGGATCCAGAGTATCTCTGAGTCCATCGCCCAGCAGGTTAAATGCCAGAACAGTAAGGAAGATCAGGATACCCGGGAACAGTACCATATGAGGAGCTGTGTTCAGGTAGTTACGTCCAAGTGAAAGCATAGCGCCCCAGTCCGGCTCTGTAACATTTGCTCCAAATCCCAGGAAGCTAAGAGAGGATGCAGCCAGGATTGCAGTACCGATACGCATGGTAAAGTTTACGATCATGGACTGGATCGTTCCCGGGAATACATGTACAAACAGGATTCGGCTGTTTTTACATCCCAGAGACCTTGCAACCTCTACATAAAGAGACTGTTTTACTGAAATAGTGGCGCTTCGTATGATACGGGCAAAGGACGGCACCGTAAACACTGCGACAGCGATCATAACGTTTACCATACCAGGTCCGATAATTGCAACGACTGCAATTGCAAGAAGGATGTCCGGAAATGCAAAAAGCACATCACAGCATCTCATGATCAGGGAATCTACAAACCCGCCATAGAAGCCTGCAATCAGTCCCAAAACAACTCCGCCTGCTGTTCCGATCACTGTAGCGATCAGCGCACAGGAAAGAGATAATCTGGAACCTACCATCAGACGGCTGAATACGTCCTGACCAAATTCGTCAGTACCCCAGATATGAGCAGCACTTGGTCCCTGAAGAAGGGCTGTGTAATCCGGCTGATCCGGTGCATAAGGAACTACAAACGGCGCGATGATCGCCATTAAGATAATAAACAATATAAAAATAAGAGAAAACACTGCTGTTTTACGCTTCATAAACTTTTTGGTAAATTCTTTTACCTTACTCTGCGCTTTAGGAAGCTCTTCAGCAGCAGCAAATTTGTTCTGGTCTAAATTTGTATTTGTCTGTGCCATATTTTTTCCTCCTAGTTATAGCGAATTTTCGGGTTGATCACTCCATAGAGAACGTCCACGATCAGGTTGATCACAATATACTCTGCCGCAAAGAAAAGAAGCAGGGCCTGTACTACCTTATAATCACGGAAGTTAATGGAATCTACCAGAAGACGGCCAAGGCCCGGAATGGAGAATACAGTTTCTGCCATAACGGAACCGGAAAGAAGACCGCCGATCTGAAGTCCGGCAACAGTGATGATCTCAATCAGAGAGTTTTTAAATGCATGACGCATAACGACAAGGGTTTCCTTTAAGCCTTTTGCGCGAGCCGTACGTACATAATCCTCACGCATGGTTTCCAGCATGGTAGATCTTGTAAATCTTCCAAGCACAGCCATAATTCCGGCTCCCATGGTAAGGGATGGAAGTATGTAGCTCTGCCAGGAATCCAGACCTCCTGTAGGCAGCCAGTTAAGAGCAACCGAAAATCCCTGTATCAATTCCAATCCCAGCCAGAAGCTTGGAACGGATATACCTGAAATTGCAATGATCATTCCGATATAATCAAGAGATCTTCCATGGAATACCGCTGAAATGATACCAAGGGCAATTCCAATGATCGTTGCCCAGATCATGGCGGATATTGTCAGCATAATTGTCGGTTTCATTCTTGGAGCGATTGTCTCAACAACAGTTTTTCCGTTTTTTACAGAATCTCCAAGATCTCCTGTAAAAAGACCTTTCATGTAATTTCCATACTGAACAAGCAGAGGATCGTTTAATCCCAGCTGTTCTCTTACTACTTCTACATCTTCTTTTGTTGCATCCTGACCCGCGATCATTCTGGCCGGATCGCCCGGAATCATGTGGATGAACATAAATACCACAAATGAAATTACAAGCAGGAGTGGGATTGCGCTTACTACACGCTTACAAAAATATTTACCCATCGTATTACCTCCAGTCTGATAGTTATAAAAATTCTTTTCTGTGTCATGTACCGCACAGGAAAAGAAACTGCCGTCCGCACATCTGTGAATGGTCACAGACGGCTGAACGGCAGTTTCCTATTCAGAACGTCTTCGTTCTGTCATATTTCGCTGCGGCGCCTGTCGCCCCAGTTATCTATTCATTTTTATATCTGTATTCCTTACTGTGCAAGCTCTGCATGTGTAAAGTTAAATGCTCCGTCCGGAGATACATATGCGCCTGACAGATAAGATTTTGCTGCATACAGAATCTGATCGTTTCCAAGGAAGAGCCACGGAGCTGCTTCCCATGCGATTGTCTGTGCTTCGCCGTAGATCTCAGCCTGTTTATCCGGATCAGCGGTTGCAAGACCTTCGTCAAGAAGCTTATCAAAGTCTTCGTTTACATAGTATGCAGTGTTAGCACTTGTAGGAGGTACCATGCTGCTGTGAAGCAGAGAACGAACAGATCCGTCCATAGTAAAGTCAGATGCAGACCAGTTTACATACCACATATTGATCTCTGCGTCTTCTTTTTCTACATAGATCTTATCACTGATTGTAGCCGGTTCCATTGGAAGAACTTCTACATCAATGTTGATCTGGGAAAGCATCTGTTTAATGAATGTCATACCCTTAACTTCCTGAGTTGTATTGTCTCCCCAGAGAGTAAGCTTGAATCCGTCTTCATAACCAGCTTCTTTCATAAGCTCTTTTGCTTTTTCTACGTCATAAGTATAAGGAGTCTGCTCCTTGTATCCTCCGATAATGGAAGGAACGATAGAGGTTGCAGGTTTTGCATATCCGGAATACATCAGCTGAATGTATGCATCTTTGTCTATAGCATAGTTCATAGCCTGACGTACTTTTTCATCTTTCAGTTCCGGAAGATCCATGTTCAGAGTTACATATCTCATGATATTGGAATCTGCTGCAAGAACATTTACATCGTCATTGCTCTGGATTGCTGCGATCTGATCTGCAGGCATCGGATAAACAAGATCTGCCTCGCCGGTCTGCAGCATAGCGGTACGGGAACCTGCCTCTGGTACCTCTTTAATGGTAACAGTATCTACAGAAGCTTTTTCTCCCCAGTAATCTTCATTGCGTTCAAAGGTTGTATGATCTCCCTCTTCCCACTCTGTACAGATGAACGGGCCTGTTCCTACCGGATGGTTCATGATATCATTACCATATTCCTCAAGAGCAGCCGGGCTGATCATGCAGAACTGACTCATACGGTTGATAAACGGAGACCATGCTTCTGCAAGCTTAAATACAACTGTATAATCATCCGGTGTTTCAATGCTCTCTACACGGAATTTCTCTGTTCCGTCCGGCTGAGCTACAACATAAGTTCTTCTCTGACGAAGCTTGTTCTCCGGATCAATGATACGCTCATAGTTCGCAACTACAGCTGCTGCGTTAAAGTCTGTTCCATCGGAGAACTTAACGCCCTCACGCAGATGGAAAGTATAAGTAAGAGAATCCTCAGAAACCTCCCAGGATTCTGCCAGCTGTCCTTCCAGCTCCTGATCTTTATTAAATGCTACCAGCATTTCATAGCATCCGCGGGTTGCAGAAATAGCGTTTGTGTCAGGAATGTTTGCCGGATCCATGGAACTTACGCTTCCCTCAATAGCGATCACCAGATCGTTATCACCGGATTTTGCGTCTGTGTTTGTTGCCTTTACTGCGTATCCGTCTTCTGCCGCTGCGAATACTGTTGTGCCCATAGACAGAGTCATAACGCCTGCCAGAAGGGCTGTGAGAACTTTTTTGCGATTCTTCATAAGTCTCTCTCCTTTTTCTTGGTATATTTGTTAATAAGTTACAATTTCGTTATGAAATACGGGTACAAAAAAAGCATCTCTTATTTTTTGCGTTTTGCAATGTTCTTATTAATCTAATCCGGATCCAAACATGCCCCTTTGCATACTCATAAAAATGCTTCTCTTAACTTGATGTACTCAGTATAACAATATTCTACATATTTGTCAATTATTTTTTATCATTTTTTATTGATTTTTATTGTTTTATCCTGTTTTTATTTGGTAAATAAGTGGAAACGCGCCAAAACAATACAAATCAAATTATCTTCTTTTGTAATAAGAGTCAGATACATCCGATTATGGAAAAATACACAAAAACGGACCGGCGATTATCTCTCCGGTCCAGATTCTTTCATACCTTAAATCGGTATCCCACTCCCCAGATTGTCTCAATATACTGAGGTTTCGCGGTATTAAATTCAATTTTTTCTCTGATCTTTTTGATATGGACAGTGACCGTGGCAATATCTCCCACAGATTCCATTGCCCAGATCTCCCGGAACAGCTCATCTTTGGTAAACACACGATTTGGATTTTCTGCAAGGAAAGTAAGAAGATCAAATTCCTTGGTCGTAAAAGTGGTCTCCTCTCCGTTTACCCAGACGCGCCGTGCCGTCTTGTCGATCTTGATGCCACGGATCTCAATGATATCATTCTTCACTGCGCTGGAGCCTACCAGACGGTTATAACGTTCCATATGTGCCTTCACCCTTGCCACCAGTTCGCTGGGACTGAAAGGCTTGGTCATGTAATCGTCCGCCCCAAGCCCAAGACCACGGATCTTGTCAATGTCATCTTTTTTGGCAGAGACCATAATGATCGGTGTGTTTTTTTCCTGACGGACCTGTTTGCAGATATCAAATCCATCCACCTCAGGAAGCATCAGATCCAGAATGATCAGATCATATTCTTCCTTCATGGCTTTTTCCAGTCCTGTATCTCCTCTGTTTGCAATTTCCACTTCAAATCCGGAAAGCTCCAGATAGTCTTTTTCAAGGTCTGCAATCGCCTCTTCATCTTCAATGATCAGTATCTTGCTCATTTCATTGGTACCTCCTGATATTTTCTCAAAACAAAATACATAATGGTTCCGATTCCTTCACGGCTGGTAGCCCAGACTTTTCCTCCGTGATCCTCCATGATCTTACGAACAATAGAAAGTCCGATACCACTTCCTCCCTTGGAGGAATTTCTGGAAACATCTGTCCGGTAAAAACGGTCAAAAATAAATGCAAGGTCTTTGGATGCAATGCCTTTCCCGTTATCTTCGATCTCCACCTGTACAAAGTCTCCCACATCCTTTACCCGGATCTGGATCACACCTTTTTCCTTATCCATATATTTAATGGCATTTCCAATGATATTATGGATCACACGGCGGATCTGTTCTCCATCTGCGATCACCTGCGCATCACGGTCTACATAATTGGCATAATAAAGCTGGATACCTCTTGTTTCCAGTTCCAGTCCGACCTCCTCTGCACAGTCCGAGAAATAATCATCTACATTCAGCTTACTGAACGTGTACGGAATGCGATTTGTATCGATCTTGGAATAAAAGGTCAGTTCATTAATCAAATGATCCATTTCATTTGTCTTATTATAAATTGTCCTTACATAGCGGTCCATTTTTTCCGGAGTATCCGCCACTCCGTCCATGATTCCTTCTACATATCCTTTTACCGCAGTGATCGGAGTTTTCAGGTCATGGGAAATATTGCTGATCAGCTCCTTGTTTTCTTTGTCAAGAATGATCTTTTCTTCTGCAGATTCCTTCAGTCTCCGTCTCATTTCCTCAAAATCCCGACAAAGTTCAGAAAATTCATCAGTTCCCTCTACATCCAGCACAAAGTCCAGATTTCCCTCTTTAATATTCTGTGTTGCCTTGCGAAGCTTCACAAGAGGAGTGGCAACACTTCTGTATATCCACAATCCCACAGACAGACCGGTAAATACCAGGATCACCAGCGCCGAAACAAAGAGATCCTTGGTCATAATCTGGATCCCGTCTTCACTGGATTCTGAATCGGCAATAGTAATGCCGTAATCATAATCCGAAGAAGCTTCCTGTACTTCCTTTGTTTTTTCCATATTACGATTCTGAGATTCACGGAATCCATGAAGTGTGGCAGCAGATAAAAGAAGGGGAACCAGAATGATCATAAGAAAGCCTACTATGATCCTTGTCCGTAATTTCATAACGTATCCCTCTCTTTTCTATATAAAAAAAGAACGCAGGGCAGCAAAATCAGATTATTTACTGCCTGTGCGTTCATTATATCACATCGTCAGATTTCTATGTCTAAATTTTCTATAAAATCATCTTACAGATATTTTTTCAGAGCTTCCGCTTTATCCAGTTTTTCCCATGGAAGATCCACATCTGTACGTCCAAAATGACCATATGCTGCTGTCTGTTTGTAGATTGGTCTTCTTAAGTCAAGCATACGGATGATTCCTGCCGGACGAAGGTCAAAGTTATCACGGATAATCTCAACCAGTTTTGTATCAGAAAGCTTACCTGTTCCAAAAGTCTCCACATTAATGGAAGTCGGCTGAGCCACACCGATCGCATAGGAAAGCTGGATCTCACATTTATCAGCAAGTCCTGCCGCAACAATGTTCTTTGCAACATAACGAGCTGCATATGCTGCGGAACGGTCAACCTTGGTACAGTCTTTTCCGGAAAAAGCTCCGCCGCCGTGACGTCCGGTTCCGCCGTAGGTATCTACGATGATCTTACGTCCGGTGAGACCACTGTCTCCGTGAGGTCCTCCGATAACAAAACGTCCTGTAGGGTTAATGAAATACTTGGTGTTCTCATCTACCATATCTGCCGGAATGATCGCGTCAAATACATATTTCTTAATGTCCTCATGGATCTGCTCCTGAGTTACTTCCGGATCATGCTGAGTTGAGCATACAACCGCGTCAATACGGATCGGTTTGCCTGCCTCATCATACTCTACCGTTACCTGTGTTTTTCCATCAGGTCTTAAGTAGCTGAGAGTTCCGTCCTTACGGATCTTCGTAAGCTGGCGTGCAAGCTTATGTGCCATATTGATTGCATAAGGCATGTATTCCTCAGTCTCGTTGGAAGCATAGCCGAACTGGATTCCCTGATCTCCCGCACCGATAGCGTCGATCCCGTCCTCGCCCATTTTTGCTTCCAGAGCCTTGTCCACACCAAGAGCGATGTCTGCAGACTGCTCGTCGATGGCAGTGATCACTGCACAGGTCTCTGCGTCAAAACCATATTTTCCGCGGGTATAACCGATTTCTCTGACTGTATCCCTTACGATTTTCTGGATATCTACATAAGCGTTTGTGGTAATCTCACCCATAACAAGGACAAGACCTGTAGTCGTTGCTGTCTCGCAGGCCACACGGCTCATAGGATCCTGCTCGATAAGCGCATCAAGAATGGCATCGGAAATGGCATCACACATTTTATCCGGATGACCTTCTGTTACTGATTCAGAGGTAAATAAAATTTTCTCCATTGTTTTTTTCCTTTCTTTTCTGACAAAAAAACAGCCCGAATAATCGGACTGTCTGAATTTATCTTTCAATCCTCTTATTGTTCGATCACTCGCTCAGGTTGGCACCTTCCTCCAAGGAGGGGTTGCCGTGGCTTCGCAGATCCTTTGTATCTCCACCACTCTGAATAAAAGGCCGTTTTTTATTTATTTTGTAACAAATCATACATTATACTTATTTATTCCGTTTGTCAAGAATAAACATATGAACATTTTATGAATCAAATCATCCCACACGAAGACGGAATTTCTGGATTTCCTTCTCGCTGGAAACCTTTTCGATTTCAGCGCCCAGACTTCTCAGCTTCTCCTCAAAATTCTCATAGCCTCGCTGGATATAAACAATATCATCAACAACCGTTATGCCGTCTGCTGCCAGCCCTGCGATCACCAGCGCCGCACCGGCACGAAGATCCGGAGCACTGACTCTTGCGCCTGTCAGCTTACGCACACCGTCAATAATGGCGGAATTTCCTTCCACCTTGATATTTGCGCCCATTCTGGACAGCTCGTCCGCATATTTGAAACGGTTCTCAAAAATACTCTCCGTAACGATACTTGTTCCTTCCGCAAGTGTAAGGGTAACCGCGATCTGCGGCTGCATATCCGTCGGATATCCCGGATAGGGAAGTGTCTTTACATGTGTTCTGTGAAGTCTTTTTGCTGCACGTACGCGTACTGCATCGTCAAATTCCTCTACCTCACAGCCGATTTCCTCAAGCTTGGCAGTCGTTGCCTCCAGATGCTTGGGAATGACATTTTTTACAGTGACATCACCACCGGTAGCTGCTGCAGCGAACATAAAGGTTCCTGCCTCAATCTGATCCGGAATGATGGAATATTCGGTACGATGAAGCTTCTCCACACCCTTGATGCGGATTACGTCTGTTCCCGCTCCTTTGATGTTTGCTCCCATGCTGTTCAGGAAGTTGGCAACATCTACGACATGAGGCTCTCTTGCCGCATTCTCGATAATGGTACGTCCTGGAGCCATAGATGCAGCCATCATGATATTAATGGTTGCCCCTACAGAAACCACATCAAGGAAGATATGGCTTCCATGAAGATTCTCTGCTCTGGCAACGATCGCACCATGGACGATCTTTACATCTGCCCCAAGAGCACGGAATCCTTTCAGATGCTGGTCGATCGGACGGCTTCCGATATTGCAGCCTCCCGGAAGCGGTACCTCTGCATGTTTATATTTACCAAGCAGTGCACCCAGAAGATAATAGGATGCACGGATTTTTTTGATATATTCATAATCAACACTGATATCCGCGATGGTAGATCCGTTGATCTTTACCGTAGATCTGTTGATCCGTTCTACCTGTGCTCCAATCCCTGCGATTGCTTCCAGTAAAACATTGATGTCTCTTACGTCAGGCAGGTTCTCAATTAATATGGTATCATCCGTCATAATAGCAGCCGAAAGTATTGCAAGTGCCGCATTTTTGGCTCCGCCAATCTCAACTTCCCCTACTAACGGATTGCCACCTTTAATTACATACTGTTCCATAAAACACCTCTATAATTATTTTTACTCCGTAAGTCGAAGCAAACGCCAGAAATTACTGATTCCAATAAAAAATATTATCTTAAAATGTTCAATATCGTATTATAACACATTTTTAACATTTGTAAATAAAAAATTCACTGTTTCTGTCTGCTCCTACTGTGCTTCATGCACAACAGTCACCTTTTTTCTGCAGAAAGCTTGTCCAGAACTGCCTGAATGCATGTTTCCAGATCTTTTCCTTCTTCGTCTACCACAATGTCTGCATACTTCTCATACAGAGGCGTTCTTTCCTGATAAAGATCCTTCAAAGTCTGTCCTTCTTTCAGGAGAACGCCTCTTCCCTGCAGGTTGCCAAGACGTTTTGAAAGAGGCTTTAAAGATAATTTCAGATAAACAACTGTTCCTATTGATTTCAGATGTTCCATTGCCTCATGACAGTAAACCACACTTCCTCCTGTGGCAATCACTGTTTCCTCCGCTTCAATTGAAGCATTTACCCGATTTTCTATTTCTTGAAACCCATCATTTCCTTCCTGGGATATGATCTGGTGAAGTTTTCTTTTTTCCTGTTTCTGGATCAGAAGATCTGAATCAAGAAACTGATATCCCAGAATTTTTGCAAGAACAACTCCTATCGTGCTTTTTCCTGCACCGGGCATTCCGATCAATATGATATTTTTCATATGTTTTATTGCCTTCCAGATAAAGTATTTGCAATTTACAGGATTTTATTTTACCATAAAAAGCCTTATTCTGCAATCCCCGGAGTATTTCGTGGGTTTTTATGCGATTTTCAACGTTTTTTTCGCTTATTTTTCACTTTCTTTACACTATATCCAAATGTTCCCAGTTTCTTTCCGGTTGCCAGATATTCCCCGTGAGAATATACGATAGGTTTGGCCCTGTTCAGATCAAATCGTTTTTTCTCATCCATATATTTCTCATCGGCATGAACTGCCACAACTTCTGCAAGAAATATATGGTGGGATCCCAATTCCTTTACTTCCCGGACACGGCACTCAATATTGACCGGTGCTTCTGCGATCATAGGCGCTTTGACCTGATCCGCCTTTTCTCTGGTAAGACCTGTTTCTTTAAATTTGTCCACATCCCTGCCGGATCTGACTCCGCAATAGTCTGTGGCAAAGGCCAGTTCCTCGGTAGTCAGATTGATCACAAATTCTCCTGTTTCCCGGATCATATGGTAGGAAAAGCGCTCCGGCCGAACTGATACAGATACCATGGGAGGATTGGTACATACCGTTCCTGCCCATGCAACTGTAATAATATCATCCCTGCCTTCTTTATCTGCAGCGCTTACCATGACCACAGGAAGAGGATAAAGCATATTTCCCGGTTTCCAGCTTTGTTTTGCCATTGTATTCTCCTTGCATTTATGCATAATCATTCAACATCTGCGCGGCTTCCATCAGAGCCGGGATCAGCTGTTTCTTCCTGGATACTACGCCTTCCAGATACAGAGAGCCATTCTCCGCCTCCATTCCAAATGCACTTTCTGCCATTTCCCGGCTTCCTTCGCCATAGAAAAGAAGCTCTGTAGACCGGTTCATAATGCTGGTGAGCATAAAGTAAACTCTGGTAACTCCATGACGGCCACATTCGCTGACCATAAACGGCTTCAGTTTTTTCTTGATCTCACCGAGCTCGTCCTCGTCCATGGAGCTGATCTGACCTACACCGAACATAATATCGCCTTCCGCGATGAATTTCTTATAATCCTGATAAAAAATTTCCTCAGGTGCCTTGTCTTTCAGGTTGCTGCCTGCCTTGAACATTTCCTTTGCAAATTCCTCAATGGAAATATCTGCGATCAGTGCAAGTGCCCCTGCTGCCATCTTATCCTGCAAAGTACAGGTAGGAGAACGGAACATCAGGGTATCGGAAATGATCGCCGCGCAGAGAAGTCCTGCGATCTTAGGCGGAATTTCCAGCTTCTGCTCCCCGTAGATCTGGTACATAATCGTTCCTGTACATCCAACAGGCTGATTTCGGAAATTAATAGGCTGCATCGTCTGCAGTGTTCCCAGCTTATGATGATCGATGATCTCCAGGATATCTGCCTTGTCAATATTGTCTACAGCCTGATCTTTTTCATTATGATCCACCAGAACCACTTTTTTCCTGTGCATATCCAGAAAATTACGGCGTGAAATTGTTCCCACACATTTTCCTTTTTGGTCGATCACCGGAAATGCACGATGACGGTGCTTGATCATCACATCCTGAATATCATCTGTAAAATCTTCTGTATGGAAGGTAACAAGATTTTCTGTTTTCATGATATACCGCACCGGAATACTCTGATTGATCAGTCTGGAGATCGTAAAGGTATCATATGGCGAAGAAATCACTACAATATCTCTTTCATGAGCCAGCTTCAGCACCTTTTCTGTTACCTGGATATCCATTCCCACAATGATGCAGCTTACATTCAGTTCAATGGCCTGAAGATGATCCTCTTCCCTGTTTCCAAGGATCACCATGTCATTTTCCCCCACATACTCCTTGACTTTATCCGGATCAGCCGTTCCTACCATAACCTTTCCCTGGGTAAAGTAGCCATGGCCGTTTCCTTCTACAATTTTCCCACTAAGGGTTTCCGCAATCCTCAGATATTGCGTCCTTGCTCTGGAAAGAAGGTAACTGTCCGTGGTATCCATATATGTTTTTGCAATATCTCCAATGGTGATCAGTCCTTCCAGATCGCCTTCCTTATCCCGGATAGGAAGAGATACAATGCTGTTCTCCTGCATAAGATCCCAGGCGTTTTTCAGAGACATGCTCTTATTTGCCTCCGGACTCATGCGAATATCCATATCCTTTACCTGCGTCCCGATATTACTCAAATATCCCGGAGGCTGGATTCCAAAACGATTCAGTACAAACTCTGTTTCCTCATTGATCTGACCTGCACGTTTTGGAATATATCTTTTATTCTGAAATGTCCGGTTTTTGATATCACAGTATGCAATGGCCGAACAGATCGAATCCGTATCCGGGTTTTTATGTCCGATCACAAATATTTTATCCTGTTTTTTCATAATTTTTTCCCGTCTTTCTGCGAAAGACACCAATGCGTCATGAAACTGATGCACTGACCTTTCGCTATCTAATCTGTTTTCCTTCTGATATAATCTTCTTATAAGACTGACACACTACAGAACACGTGGAGGTGAGTGGCGCATAACAGTAGCCCGTAAACTTATCTCTTCCGAAGTCGACTCGATCTCGCCAGATGACCAGTCACTGTCAGTTTTATAACTATAAAAATCAGGAGGTAGTTACTTGTCTTTTAAAATCTTGAAATTTAATTGCTGTGGATTGGATGTCCACAAAACTTGGATCTATGCCTGTATCGGTATCACCGATTCCAACAATCGTACAGAGTATAAATTTGGGTTACTCTGTCTCATCCCAAATACACAAAACCGATGAAAGGAAACAAGACCGACCGTAAAGATGCCAAATGGATTTGCGATTTATATATGTGCGGAATGGTAAAACCTTCCTTTGTTCCACCTGCTGACATCAGAGCACTTAGAGATCTCGTAAGATACCGTTTCAAATTTACCTGTATGATTACCGGCGAGAAGAATCGTGCTCAAAATTACCTTACGGTATCCAATCTTAAACTTGATGATGTTTTTTCCGATGTATTTGGTAAATCTTCCCGTTCTATTACAGAACAGATTTTGCAACACCCTGGAGAAAAATTTGATGTAGCACCTTTTGTTCACGGGCACTGTAAGACTCCTATTGAAGAAATACAAGACGCTGTTGATGGTGCTATCTCGAAAGAACAAGCTGTTAAACTTAGACAATGCCTTAATCACATCGATGAACTAAATAAGCACATTTCAGAAGTAGAACAGGAAATCCTCCGTCTCAGGGATAAATACGAGACTGCTTTAAATCTAATAAGGACTGTTCCCGGATTCGACAAGAATCCCATGACTGCTATTCAAGTGCTTTCAGAGATTGGTAGTTATATGTCTGTCTTCCCCACAGCGAAACACCTCGTCTCCTGGGCAGGATGTTGTCCTAGAAATGATAAAAGCGACCGCAAAATCAAATTCACTCAGATTTCCCGTGCTGGTTCTTATTTTAAACCAGTTTTGGTGCAAGTTGCAAATGCTTTAATCAAATCTAAGAAACATCCTGAATTTACAACTCGCTATAAGCGTATTAAAGCACGCCGTGGTCACAAGAAAGCCATCATCGCTATATGTCGTATGATCCTGACCGCTATCTGTCACATACTCTCAGATTTAAAACCGTATACTCCTGAGGGTTTTCTTGAATCTCGTCCTGTGAAAGAAGAAAAGATTCTTACCACTTCACAGGCACTTAATCTTCTTAAGTTACGAGGATATGTCATAAAAGACGATCCTCTTCCAACTTCCTGATTAGGTGTTGCATTAATATTTAATTTTTAAAACCAGCTAGTTAGGTGGTTTGTTTGCTATACTCTTCTTTTTAGGGTGCTCTCTACTTTCTTGTTTCACACTTTCCTCTTTCTTAACTTTAACCTGATATTCAGTTCAACTTAATACCTGCAAAAAGAGAACCAAGAGAAGTCGTTGCTTCCTCTCCGGCATCCGGAACCTCATAAACCTCTTCTTCGATCTCCTTTGCCATCATATCTTCTGCCTCTTTGATGCTGAGACTCAGTTTACCATCTTTTACAGCAGTTACCTTTACTTTTACCTTATCTCCTACCGCCAGTACTTCAGAAGGTTTCCGGATTCTTTTTTCACAGATCTGTGAAATATGAACCAGGCCGGAAAGTCCGTTTCCGAGATCCACAAAAGCACCATAAGGCTGAAGGCTTTCTACGATTCCCTCTGTCACAAGTCCCACCTGAACATTGGAGGTTTTATTTTTTCTTTCTTCTTCTGCCTTTTCCCTTAAAAGCTCCTTTGCCGAAAGAATCAGCTTTTTACTGTCTTTCTCAAAATCAATAACCTGAACCTGAACATGCTGATTCAGATATGCCTCGGTGTCCTCCACATATCCCAATGCGAGTTTGGAGGCAGGAATAAATCCCCGGATATCCTCCACATAGGCGATCACACCGGCATTGGTGATTCCTTTTACCACAACGTCCAGAGCTTCTCCGGATTCCTTATATTCCCTGATCTTATCCCAGGCAAGAATATCTGAAGCTTCTACCCTGGACAGAAGGATATTCCCGTTTCCGTCGTCCTTACGCACAACAGTGGCAGAAACCTCATCTCCCGGATGCACCGCTTCCTTCAGGCTGAATCCGGGTTCTCTGCTATATGCCTCTGCCGGAATCACTCCTTCTGCATAGTATCCCAAATCCAGGATCACTTCTTTTTCATCGACACTGACCACAGTTCCGGTAAGGATGTCTCCTTCCTCTATTTTTTTCATGGATGCATTCAGTTCCTGTTCATAATCTTTCATTGTCTCTGCCATAATATACAGCTCCTTTTTTATGTGATATCATGCTTAATCTGTCTGTTATTGTACCAAGTCGCTAGCGCGACGGCTAGCCCTAAGTACATCAAACCACTACTTTTTTAAATTAAAATAGCAGTTTTTGTTTTTATGTTGTATTGTTAAGTTACCCCACTCAAACAACCACATAACAACAAGAACTGCTATGCGTATTTTATCATGTTTTTTTAGACTTAACAATTACATATCTTATTTTTTATCCAGACCACCACCTGCTTTTTGTGATGTCACTTTATCTTTCACTTATTTCAGGAGGTTCTTTCATGGATTATTTAAAACGCTACAAAAAAATGATTTCTCTTCGTGGTCTTACCGACCATACAATGAAATCTTACCAGACTTATATTTCTGCTTATCTCGATTATGTCGAGAATACCCTTCACAAAACGCCTTCACAGGTCTCTTACAAAGATCAGCGACGGTTTCTTGAGGTCCTTCAAAAGGAACGGAATCTTTCTGACCGTACGATCAATGTTGCCATTTCCCAACTGCGTTTTTTCACTCTTTACGTTCTTCATAAGCCCTGGGTTGACACACAGCTTCCTATGCGGAAATTTGATACCTATCTGCCATTTGTCCCTACAAAAGAAGAGGCCAGAATCTTTATCTCTACCATGACAGATCTAAAACCGAAAGCTATGGTTGCCCTCATGTATTCTTCCGGTCTTCGCATTGGTGAAGTCTGCAGTCTCCGTTATGAAGACATTCAACGGAAAAATATGCGCATCCACATCACTCATGGTAAAAACCGCTCTGATCGCATGCCATCCTTTCCAAACAGGCGCTTGACATTCTTACCGAATACTGGTTTTCCTGCGGAAGACCTACTGGCTGCCTTTTTCCAAAACAGAGAGATTCTTCAAAACCCATTGACACCTTTTATCTCTCCAGACATATCGCAGAACACGAGGCAGAACTCGGATGGCCAAAACGCATTACCTGTCATTCTTTCCGGCATGCTTTTGGAACTCATCCCTACGAAAATGGTGTTGATCTTATGACCATAAAAACATTGCTTGGCCATAAATCTCTGGAATCCACAACCATCTATGTCCATCTGGCTGTCAGCGGCAAACATACTGCAGCCGGCCCATTTGATAGTTTGATGGATGGTGATTGTCATGAATGATTTAAAAATCCAGCAGGTCTGGAATTACTCCTATGCAGATTTTTCGAAACATCATATACAGTCCCAAGAGCAGTTGGAAACTTTGCATGCCATACTAAACTGTAAAACCGGCATTTTAGGTGCAACAATCAGTCAGTGTGCCGATTGCGGTCATATCGTATACCATAACAATTCCTGCCGCAACCGGGACTGTCCGAACTGTCAGGCTGTCAAAAAAGAACTCTGGGTTGATAAACGCAGAGCCGAAGTCATTGACTCGCCGTATTTTCATGTGGTCTTTACGATTCCTCATGAATTAAATCCGCTTCCCTATCACAATCAGAAGCTTTTATACGGTCTCCTTCACAGATGCTCCGCCGAGACACTTTTGGAATTGTCTGCCGACAAAAAATATCTCGGAGCAACACCCGGGATTATTCAGGTTCTCCACACCTGGAACCAGACACTTGATTATCATGTACATATGCACTGCATCGTATCCGGTGGCGGCATCACACTGGATGGGAAGATCCGTAAATCAAAAGGAAAGTTTTTTGTCCCCGTGTTTGTGTTACGGGATAAATTTAAGGGAAAATTCCTATACCATTTGAATGTCCTGTACCAGTCAGGTGTTCTGAAAGTACCCATTTCTTTCTACAAGCAGGAAACCAAGTGATCCTCGTCGTACGATTACCCTCAGTAATGAGGAGTTTATCAGGCGCTTCCTTATGCATGTGCTTCCAACCGGTTTCCAGAAAGTCCGTTATTACGGCTTTCTTAACAATCGCATGAAATCCAAAAATCTGAAGCTTATTTTTAAACTCCAGGGATACCAGAAGTTTAAGCAGCGGTATGCCGGGCTCGGAATGAGGGAGTTGCTTAAACAAATCTGGAAAAAAGACATTTGCTGCTGTCCACAGTGCGGACATTCCACCATGAGGTTACTCGGAAGAATACATGGTGCATTTGGATAACGGCCTTTTGACCATACCGTTTTTAAAGCCTGCACTGTTGGAGGCTTGTTTCGCATACACATTTTTCAATATAGGACAACAACAAGGGCTTCCATTCTATGATTTTGCAGGGGTTCTACATTTTTGAGGCCCAATAGAATAAATGCAATCCCCATATACACTATGGCTACACGTCCGCGAATTGGTACAATTGGAAAGAATCACATTCAGAGCAGATTTACTCAGTGAAAAAATCTGCTCTTCTTACTGCTCTGGATCTGATACTTTCCTAATGAATTATATCATAATCCTTTTCCCGCCTACAACCTTTGTGTCTTCATAAGAACAAAAAAAGCCCTGAAAAAGGGCTTTATAAACGAGGAGTGCCCCGGCAGTGGTTTACCGGGGCAATTATTATGAAAAAATTTATGTGTAATGAAGAACATTACAACGTCATAACTTTGTTCTTTCGAACTATTATTATAATAGCAATCAATTATGAACATATTATGAACAAAGAATGAATCTTTCGTGTATTTGCACAATATTTTTTCTTATAATTTCCTCTTTTTTATAAATTTTCTACATACACTTTAGTTAAAAATACTTTTCACCATATCAACCAGTTTTCCGAAAACCCCCTTTACATCATCTTTGGTAATACCAAGGCTGTCCAGCTTATCATATACCTTGTTTACCTGAGTCCTCAGTTCCTCTTCATTGATATCAATATTTTTGAATTTATTATACAGACTTACCAGTGTGCTTCTGTCTGAATCAGAAAGAGTGAAGCCCGCCGCCTGTGCTGCTGTATCAATTGCAGCGGAAAGCTCTTCATCAGAAACGTCTGCCTGTCCGATGGTATCCTTGACTGCTACGATCACATCAACCACATTGTCCGGGTCTGAGAGAAACTCATCTACTCCGGTCTGCTCCAGAAGCTCTACTGCCTGATCTACCATCGCATCTGTAGACTGATCCGCATAGACAGCTGCCGGTGCAGTACATGTAAGCATACCTGCAAGGATCAGTGCGCTGAATTTTTTTATTTTCATTTCTTTTACCTCCATTTTTTCATGAAACCTGTTTGTATCATCTGTTTTCTGTTAAAAAACGTCTCTTTTTTAACAGCTCACATTATAGCACACTTCTCATGTACTGCTGTAAAATTTTTGTTAACATTCAAACCCAGCCTCCCTCTGGCTGCTCTTTCAGACTCTCATTCATAAATCTTTTGATATTCGTTCATTATTTTTTCATAACTTAAACATGAAACCATCATATTTTCCGGATATACTATTACCATAAAAATAATACAGCCAACATTATTTTTATAATTTTCTTTTTCATATGTTGATTACCCTTCGCGGGTGATCAACTCTCCTTCCTTTTAAATTTAATAAATCTTAACAGTAAAAAGCATCCGACCAGCCACCGGATGCTTTTTACATTTTCTTTTATTTTTTCATTTCTGAGAACGCGTTGGAAAGTGCTGCAAACTGCTCTAAAGTAAGAGCCTCCCCTCTGATATTCAGAGGAAGACCACAGTCTGCGATCGCCTTTTCAATCTGTTCCTTTGTATAATTTAATTCTTGAGAATTTTTAAGCCCGTTTGCCATAGTCTTTCTTCTCTGATTAAAAGAAGCCCGGATCAGACGGAACATCAATTTTTCATCCTGAACCTGAACCGGCGGTGTCTGATGCCGTCTCAGCCGAATGACTGCACTTCCCACCTTAGGCCTTGGCATAAAACAGTTCGGCGGAACATTTGCAACGATTTCCGGATCTGCATAATACTGGACTGCCAGCGAGAGCGCCCCGTAATCCTTAGATCCCGGACCTGTCTGCATTCTGTCCGCAACTTCCTTCTGTACCATGACGGTAATGGATTCCACCGGAACCTGACTCTCAAAAAGCCCCATAATGATAGGAGTCGTAATATAATACGGCAAATTGGCAACTACCTTAATTGGCTTTCCATTATTTTTTTCTTCTGCAATCTTCCGGATATCAGTCTTCAGAATATCGCCATGGATCACGGTTACGTTGTTCCACTCTTTCAGCGTATCCTGAAGAATGGGAATCAACGCATCATCGATTTCCACTGCAGTAACCTCTCTGGCAGAATCGGCCAGATATTGTGTCATGGTTCCGATGCCGGGACCAATCTCCAGAACAAAATCATCTTTTGTGATCTCAGATTCTCTTATGATTTTTTCCAGAACATGGGTATCGATCAAAAAATTCTGACCAAACCTTTTCTGAAAAACAAATCCATACTTCTGAAGAACTTCAACGGTATATTTGGGATTTCCAAGATAAGGTCTGGTCATAATCTTTACTTCCTTTTTCGTTATTTATTTTTAATTAAAGTCTTTCTCATAAAGAACGATATACCCGTCAACATCGGTTCTCTTTTTGGAAATGTTTCTGCTCAGCTTGCGGATACCTCCGGTAGATCTGGAAATCGCATTGTCAATGATTTCCTTCACAGCTCCCACATTCATAGGCTGATCGTCTTTCTGATTGACACTGATCAGATTATAAAGAGCAAGCATAGCTCTGGAATCAATGGTGTATCCTCTTTCTCTTGTATAAATCATTGCAAAATTTACAAGCTCATCATTGGTGAACACAGGAATATTGATCATGGACGTAAACCTGGTTGTGAATTTCGGGAATCTGGCCATCAGCTTACGCATGCCGATCTTTTCATCCTCAAGGATCACGATCATTCCGTCCGTCCGGGAATCCATCGCTTTTCCAAGCTGATTTACTGTCTCTTTTTTCAGCTTATTGGCATTTTCGATTACAAGGAAACCACCTGCCATTTTTTTCACAATAGCAGGAATGTTCTTGCCATTGATCTGCTCTGCAAATACATAGGCCACCTTTGCAGCCTCAAGATTGAGTTCCTTGCAGATTGCCGGAATAAGACCTGAGATCAGTCTTGTTTTTCCGGTCTCGTGTCCTCCCATGACAATGATATTTCCTGTTTTTGAAGTTTCATCAGCTGCTGCAAGCTGAACATCACAGAGTGTATCGATCAGCTGTTCTCTCAGCCCGGGAACCTTTGCAAAGTATGTGAACAGTTTTTTCTCGTAATCTGTCAGAACCTTCTGTCTTGGAATAATATCCATGGCTTCCTGAGGACGGATCGAATCCACAAAGCGTTCCAGCTCTTCTGCCTCACTCAGATGCGTTTTCTTTCTTCTGCGGGGTTCTGCTTTCTTTACCGGCTCCTCTTTAAATACTGTTTTTCTGGAAGGATCCGGTTTTTTGATCTGAGCGTTTCTTCTCTCCGGAAGAGGTCTTTTGCTTACAACGGGAAGCTCTTCAAATTCCTCTTCCTCGTCTTCATAAAAATCACCTTCCTCATCCTCGTAGAAGTCATCCTCTTCATCCGGATCTTCTTCGTCAAAATCATCCTCGTCAGACTCTTCCTCGTCCCCGTAGAAGTCATCTTCTTCATCTATATCATCTTCATAGAAATCATCTTCCTCATCCTCAAAGGAGTCATATTCCTCCTCATCCTGGAAGTCATCCTCAGAATCATCTTCGTTTTCGTAAAAATCATCTTCTTCAAGTTCGTCATCCTCGAAGGAATCTTCACCGCGGATCTCATCCCCGTCTCTTCCCGCCCTGCCGGAAGGACCGTTCATAAATTCATCCTCCGCACTCTGCAGATCTTCCTCAGACATGTAATCTTCGTCCTCTTCCTGCAAAGTGTTCTGATTATTCTTAACTTCTTCCTTGGGAATTTCGATTCCCTGTGCAGAAGCAGCAGAAAGGATCATATCCTCCAGATTGAAGTCAAAATCATCTCCTTCTTCGGAGGAAGCTTCCTCTTCTTCCGGAATACCGATCTCCGGGGCTTCCGGAATCTGGATTTCTGAAGGATCTTCTGTATCTGAAGCCTCTGTTTCCACAGCCTCTTCTGCCGGCTCCTCAGCTGCGGCAATTTCATCTGTTATCTTCTCTTCAGTTGTTTCCTCAGAGAAAACAGGCTCCTCCTCCAGCTCCGGAACGTCCTTATTTTCTTCTTCGGCAGAAAGATCTCTGAGCATTTCATCCTGAATCTTATCTTCCGGAATTTCTTCCTCTTCCTGTGTCAGTTCATCCTCTGCATCTTTCTTCTTTCCGTTAAAGATATCACGGATGCCCTTGGAAATTTTTTCCTGAAGGCTCTCTGCACTGTTTACATCTCTTTCGTCAATACGAACCGTCTCTATGACCGGATCATCTTCATCTGCAGCAATATCATATTTCATTACATCCTGCGGTTCTGTTCCCCCTGTCTGAACAGCCTGATCCACCGTTGTCAGATTCGGTACAAATTTCTGTTCGTACTTCTCTTTTTCGGCTCCGGTCAGCTGTCCCATACGATTTTTGAGATCCATCGCTTTCAGAACATAACGTCCTTCACTGAACCAGATGATAATGTCATTACAAAGATCCATACATTTCCGGGTTTCGCCCTTCTGGTAATACAGTTTTGCCAGTTCATAGGACCAGCGTTCTGTAAACTCCTTTTCTTTATAATCCTCAAGGATTCTGATCTGCTCCTCGATCGATGCATTTTCTGCTTTGCTGATCTTGTATCTCAGAATATACTGGGTGCTGTCATTAGGAGCAACCTCAAGATATTCCTCGTAAAATTCTTCCGCTTCCTGAACATCCTTCATCTTCAGGGAAACCTCTATCAGCCTGTACAGGATATTTTTTCCGATAGGGGCGCGGTGATATGCCAGAAGAAAAATTTCCTTACTTTCCGCATATCTCTTATTGGCAGCATAGATCTCACCTACAACACAAAGCGTATGGACATTCTTAACTCTTCTCCAGTCAATACTGTCCACAACTTCCATTGCCTCCTTGTACTGTTTCTCATCCACAAGGTGGTTGATCTGATTTAATTTTATCCGAAATTCCTCTTTATCCAATATATATTCACCAACTTTCCATAATTAAAAATAGTTTAACATATGCCATTATCCTTGTCAAAGGTAACTGTGACCAGAATGTACCGGATTGAACACCTGACCCTTTACCACCCGGAACACCCTGTTAATGTGAAACTGATGACTTACAAAATCGTCCAGTCCGGTACAGGTGATCATCGTCTGTATATCGTGGATACTGTCCAGAAGATAGGTCTGTCTGTTGCTGTCCAGCTCTGACAGTACATCATCCAGAAGAAGCACCGGCGTATCCTTGATCTTTTTCTTTACCAGATAGATCTCTGAAAGTTTCAAAGACAACGCTGCAGTCCTCTGCTGCCCCTGAGATCCGTATTTTCGGATATCAATCCCGTTTACCATAAAACAGAGATCGTCCCTGTGGGGTCCTGCAGATGTCATTTTCATACGAATATCTCTGTCTCTGTTTTTCCTGAGACATGTTTCAAAGTGATCTGCTTCTGCACTTGGCTCATAGATGACATCCAGAATTTCCTCTCCGCCTGTGAGATTTTTGTGTATTCCATGAATGACCTGATTCAGCTCTTCAACAAATTCCGTCCTTTTTTCAATGATCTTTCTTCCATACTGTGCCATCTGGATATCCCAGATATCCAGAGTATCTTTCAGGGACGGATTCAGGGAAAGATCTTTCAGAAGTTTGTTTCGCTGGTTTACAATATGATTGTAGCCTGCAAGATCTGAAAGGTAGATCTGATCCAGCTGACACAGCTCCAGATCCAGAAATCTTCTTCTCTCTCCCGGTCCGTTCTTGATGATATTAAGGTCTTCCGGTGAAAAAAAGACAAGATTGACAATACCAAAAAGTTCTCTTGCCTTTTTTACAGGAAGTCCATTTACAGCAGCTCCCTTTGCCCTGTTTTTTCTGAGATGCATATCCAGCTTATAGGAAAGTCCGTCTTTTTTTACCATCATCCGGATATGAGCCTCTTCCTGACCAAACCTTATGGTCTCCCGATCCTTACTTCCCTTATGAGATTTCGTGGTACCGCAGAGATAGGCTGCTTCCAGAATATTGGTCTTCCCCTGAGCATTGTCACCAAAAAAAATATTCGTTCCCTGATCCAGCTCTAGCTCAAGATTTTTATAATTTCTGAAATTTTTTAACTGTATGGACTCTATATACATAATTTACCTGATTACTTTAATCTCATTTCCATCGAAGGAAATTACGTCTCCTTCATAAACCTTTCTTCCACGACGTTCATCCACCTCGCCGTTTACTCTGACAAGTCCGTCCTGGATCACAAACTTTGCCTCAACACCGTCTTCTACCACTCCGGCAAGTTTCAAAGCCTGTCCCAGTTTGATAAATTCATCTCTGATCCTGATCTCCAAAGTTATTTCCTCCTATCTTGACTGATTCTGACTGATATTGACCGGCAAAATCAGATAGGTATAAGTTTCCTCTTCATCTCTGATAAAGCACGGAGCTTTCGGGTTCATAAGATGCATATGAATATTCTCATCATCGATTACTTTCAAAGCATCAATAAGGAATTTAGGATTAAAGCCGATCAGAATATCCTTTCCTTCCTTCACGATATCAATCTCCTCATTCATGGAACCCATGGAGGAATCGATCTTCAGCTCCATTTTTCCCTCTCTGATATCAATCACGATCGGTTTTTTATCGCCCTCTCTTACAAGAAGAGTTGCTCTGTCAATACAATCCAGGAATTCTTTTTTATTAATACAGAGCTTTGTATCATAATCACTGGAAAGCATCTGGTCAATGCGGAAATACTCTCCCTCGATCAGTCTGGAAACTACCATAGTCTGATCAAACTCAAACAGAATGTGGTTTTTTGTGAAATAAATACTTACCTGATCATCCACCTCACCGGAAAGGATCTTACTGATCTCGCTAAGTGTCTTTCCAGGAACGACAATCTTTTTGTCAGAATATTCTCTCTTAAGCGGCATGCGCCTAATGGATATACGATGGCCATCCAGAGATACAATTTTCAGACAATTGTCCTTTATTTCAAAGAGTTCTCCTGTCATTAAACGATTATTTTCATTTACTGCAATTGAAAACAGAGTCTGTCGGATCATTTCCTTCAGAGTAAACTGAGAAAGAGTCAGAGATTCTTCTCTTTCAATAACAGGAAGATAAGCAAAATCTTCTCCTGATCTTCCCGGAATGGTAAATTTAGCTTTTTCACAGGTAATGGTTGCCACATAATTGTCATCTGTATGGATGCTTACATCATTATCAGGAAGTCGTCTGATGATTTCATAGAAAATTTTGGCATCAAGAGCAATGGTTCCTTTTTCTATAATGGTACCATCGACAATTGTTTCAATACCAAGTTCCATATCATTTGTTGTAAATTTGATCTGGTTTGTTGAAGCATCAATAAGAATACATTCAAGTATGGGCATGGTAGTTTTAGAAGGAACAGCTTTCAAAGAAATATTTACGCTTTTTAATAAACTGGTTTTGGAACAGATAATCTTCATGTTGTGTATAACTCCCTTCCTGTTTGAAAATGGCCTTTTAAAAAATATATAATAAAAAATCCGCAATAGCCGTCTTAGGGGCTGTGAATAGTGTGAAAAAGTGCCGGAAAGCCTTTAAACTCAAGACTTTCAAACTGTATAACTCCGTGTAAAACCGGGGGTAAGGTATGTGGATAATTAAGTTAACCCTGTGGATTAATCTTTTTTCTTAAGGTGTCAATGGAATTTTTTATGTTGTCGTTTGACTGAAGTTCCTTTTCAATTTTTTCAATACCGTGCATAACTGTGGTATGATCCCGGTCTCCAAGGTTCTTTCCGATAGTCTTCAGAGAAGTATCAATGATATCTCTGCATAAATACATGGCGATCTGTCTCGGCATAACGATTTTGGAGCTTCTTTTGTTGCCGCACAGATCAGCAACTGTTACATGGAAGTGTTCTGCAACAACAGAAATGATATATTCCGGTGTGATGACCTTCTGCTGATCTGGAGAAATAATATCTTTCAGTGCTTTTTCTGCCAGTTCCAGGGTAACCTCCTTTTTTTCAAGCTTGGAGCTGGCCATGACTTTATTAAAAGCTCCTTCCAGCTCACGGATATTGGATTTGATGTTGGTTGCTATGTATTTAATGACTTCTTCACTGATATTATAACCATCCATTTCCTCTTTTTTATGAAGGATGGCCATTCTTGTCTCATAATCCGGAAGCGTGATATCTGCGATCAGGCCCCATTCAAAACGGGAACGAAAGCGTTCTTCCAGAATTTCCATATCTTTTGGAGGTTTATCCGAAGATATGATGATTTGTTTTTTGGCACTGTGGAGACTGTTAAAAGTATGGAAAAATTCTTCCTGTGTAGACTCTTTTCCTATAATAAACTGGATATCGTCAACAAGAAGAACGTCAATATTTCTGTATTTTTCACGGAATTTGGACATTGCTGAATTATTTCCGTTACGAATAGTCTCGATCAGTTCATTTGTAAATTCTTCACTTGTTACATATAGCACCTTGCTGTTTTCATTATTATCAATGATATAGTGGGCAATGGAATGCATCAGGTGAGTTTTTCCCAGACCGGCACCTCCGTAAATAAAGAGAGGATTGTAGGTATCTCCCGGAGATTCGGCAACTGCGAGAGCTGCAGCCTGGGCAAACTTGTTATTGCTTCCTACAATAAAACTGTCAAAGGTGTATTTCGGATTCAGGTGTGCTTCTTCGCAGCGCTGATCACGAAGAGATCTGGATTCAGACTTATTATAGGAAGGAATTTCTTTTTTCGGTACATTTTCAGGAAGAATGAAGTTGATTTCACAGCTTTCCATGCCTGTTACCTCACAGATTGTGACCTGAAGAGGCAGTCTGTACTTTTTATTTACTATATCAAGCAGAACACTCTGTTCAGAAGGAACAAGAATAGTAACGACATTGTCCTTTACTTCATAAACTTTCAAAGGTTTCAGCCATGTATTAAAGGCAACGTTGGCCACATCATATTCTACTTTCAAAATCTGTAGAATTTCATCCCATTTTTCGATAACTTTATCCATTTTTACTCTCCCGGCTGCTGGTTTGCTCAGCTATTTGTTTATATTAAGTCTGAAAGACATAAATATCCTTATATATATTATAATAAATAGAAGTTTTTCGCAATGCTTATTTCAAGATTTATAGTTATACACATTCTTCCACATGTGGATAATGTGGGATGTGTGGAAAATGTTTAATAAGTTTACATAACATAGACAATAGTGGATAAATAGCCATGGGGATTGTGTATAACTTTCTCCACGCTAAAAATGCTGTAAAATAAAGGACTTTATTAACATAATGTGTATAAAAAAGTTGAAAAATGTGGATATTTACGGGGAGAAAATATTAGTTATCCACAAGTTATCCACAAAATGTGGATAACGTTACGTCAACTAAATATATCCACATAGAGATGCTGATTATCCAGAAGGAACAAAAAAAGAGACGGCAATCCCCTGTTTTTGCGGAAAAATCGTAATTTCTGCTTGACGAAAAGGGGATTTATGAATATAATTGAAATGATGTTCTATGAGAAAATTTAAAATTGGATAATAGATAAAGGAGGTGCTTTACCTATGAAAATGACATTTCAGCCGAAAAAGAGATCAAGAGCTAAAGTTCACGGATTCAGAGCCCGCATGAGCACAAAGGGCGGCCGTAAAGTATTAGCTGCAAGAAGATTAAAAGGAAGAAAGCAGTTATCAGCGTAAGCTAAGATATAAGACCGCAGTTTTGTGGTCTTTTCTTCTATACAGGAATAATCCTGTACCATTAATTTTGTAATCAAAGGAGGATTCGATGAAATATTCAGAGTCCTTGAAAAAAAACAGTGATTTTCAACAGGTTTACAGACATGGAACATCTTATGCAAATCGGTATCTGGTGATGTACGTACTGGAAAATCAGTACATGAAGAATCGTCTGGGAATATCAGTAAGTAAAAAAGTAGGGAATAGTGTGGTACGCCACAGGGTCACCAGGCTGATAAGGGAAAGCTATCGTTTAAACGAACTGTTATTTAAGAATAGTCTGGATATCGTAGTAATAGCCAGGCCGTCAGCAAAGGAAAAAAGCTATCAGGAGATCGAAAGCGCATTGCTGCACCTTGCAAGAAAGCATCAGATAGCAGGTGAGAAGAAAAATGAAGAAATTTCTAATTAAACTGATACGACTTTATCAGAAATATCTGTCACCGATGAAGAGAACAAAATGTCCTTATATTCCCACATGTTCTCAATATGGTTTAGAAGCAATTGAAAAATATGGCGCAGTCAAGGGAGGGTTGCTTGCCTTATGGAGAATATTAAGGTGCAATCCTTTTTCTCATGGAGGATATGATCCTGTGCCATGATCAGGAGGATTTGAAAATTGGAATTGATGATTTTAGCTACAAAGAACTCGACGCCGATCATCGGTCAGATCTCAGTTGTTATGGGATGGATCATGAACGGTATTTACAAATTCCTTGACGGATTATTCGGAATCCAGAATCTTGGTCTTTGTATTGTCATTTTCAGTATTCTGATCTATCTTTTTATGACCCCTCTGCAGATTAAACAGCAGAAATTTTCCAAGCTGAGTTCTGTTATGCAGCCGGAGCTTATGAAGATCCAGAAAAAATATCAGAATAAGAAAGACCAGGTTTCCATGCAGAAAATGCAGGAAGAAACCTCAGCCGTATATCAGAAATACGGAGTATCACCTACCGGAAGCTGTGTACAGCTTTTGGTCCAGCTGCCGATCCTGTGGTCTCTGTGGCATGTTATCCAGAATATCCCTGCTTATGTAGGCAGTGTAAAAAACGTACTTGATGGTGTGGCATCCCAGATCATCGGTGTAAGCGGATACACAAATATCCTTCAGGATTTTATTACCGAAAACAAGATGACCCGTGTACGTCTGATCCTTGACGGAAGCACAGCAACTTCCAACTCCGTTATTGACTTTCTGTATGCACTTTCTCCTGACCAGTGGAAGACACTGGGAGAGATGAATCAGTTTGCTGGATTTTCAGATACGATCAACAGCACAGCATCGGAAATTGCTCATATGCAGAGTTTCCTCGGGCTGAACATTGCAGAAATGCCATGGAACTATATCAAAGCAGCATTTGTAGGAGGATCTATTCTTCTTGCAGTAGTAGCACTTCTGATCCCGCTGTTATCCTGGGGAACTCAGGTACTGAACCTGAAGCTTATGCCGCAGGCAGCACAGAATAATGACGACAGCAATCCGATGGCAAACTCCATGAAAACCATGAACATGGTAATGCCTCTGATGTCTGCATTTTTCTGCTTTACCTTCCCTGTAGGTCTTGGTATTTACTGGATCTTCAGTGCAGTTGTGCGAAGCGTGCAGCAGGTTCTGATCAACCGTCATCTGGATAAGATGGATATTGAGGTTCTGATCAATGAAAATATGAAAAAGATTGAGGAGAAGAGAGCAAAAGCAGGACTTCCGCCTCAGAAGATCACCAATCAGGCTCATCAGAGCGTAAAAAATATCAACAAGATCGATAAAGGAAACAGTGGTTCTCCGGAAGCAGAGCGTGCAAGAAAAGTAGAAGAGTCCTACAAAGAGGCAGTAAATGCCAAACCGGACAGTATTACGGCAAAAGCAAATCTTGTAAGAAGCTTTGATGAGAGAAACAAGAAGAAATAAGAAGGAACGGAGGGGTTAATGATGGAAGAATATGTTCAGTTTTCGGCAAAAACGAAAAATGAAGCTATCACAAAAGCGTGTATTGAGCTGGGCGTATCCAGCGATCAGTTAGATATTCAGGTAGTTTCTGAAGGAAGCTCCGGGTTCTTTGGATTTGGAAGCAAACCGGCGATCATTAAAGTAAGCAGGATTCAGGAAACTGCAGAGGATGCTGAAATCGAAAAGATTGTAGATTCAGTAAAACTTGATTCTTTTAAAGAAGAGAAAAAAGCGCCGAAGCCGGTATCCAGACAGAATACAAAGCCTTCTTATAAACCGGAGAAGAAAGAAGAACCGGCAAAAGAGGTAAAAGAAAAAACAGAAGAACCGAAAGAAAAACAGCCGAAGCCGGTCAAGGAAAAAACTTTCCGCGAAAAACCGGTAAGAGAGCCAAAAGAAAAGCTTCCGAAAGAAAAACCGGTAAAACCGGCAAGGGAGATCGAAGTGATCTCTGATCCGGAAGAGATCAAAGAGATCGAAGAAAGAGCTCTTGTATTCCTGAAAGAAGTATTTACTTCCATGGACTTGGGAGAGGTTCAGATCACATCCAAATACAATACAAAAGACGGCTGTCTTGAGGTTGATTTTGAAGGCCAGGATATGGGTATCCTCATCGGAAAAAGAGGACAGACTCTTGATTCCCTGCAGTATCTGACCAGTCTTGTGGTAAATAAAGGAAAATCCACTTATATTCGTGTAAAACTGGATACAGAGGATTACCGCAGAAGAAGAAAAGAAACACTGGAAAATCTGGCAAGAGGAATTGCCTACAAGGTAAAGAAAACCAGAAAGCCGGTAGTTCTTGAGCCGATGAACCCATATGAGAGAAGAATCATCCATTCTGCTCTTCAGGGAAATAAATTTGTGGAGACGGTAAGCGAGGGCGAAGAGCCTTATCGTCATGTCGTTGTAAAATTAAAAAGATATTAAGATGTAGATACATCTGACAAAAAATGTTATTCTAGGTGAAAGCGTGAATAATACGGACTTGACGTAGGCTTTTTCCCGGAATAACATTTTTTTTAGGAGGAAAAACAATTATGGAGACTACGATAGCAGCAATCTCCACTGCTATGAGTGCTTCCGGTATCGGAATTGTACGGATCAGCGGTGAAGATGCCATGAATGTGATTGCAAGGATCTACCGTTCCAAAAACGGCAGAAAGAATATAAAAGAAGTAAAGACACATACCATTCACTATGGATATATTTATGACGGAGATGAAACAGTGGATGAGGTTCTTGTAATGGTCATGCGGGGACCAAAAACCTACACTGGTGAAGATACGGTGGAGATTGACTGTCACGGCGGCGTTTATGCCATGAAGAGGGTTCTGGAAACGGTATTAAAAAACGGAGCCCAGGTAGCAGAGCCGGGAGAGTTTACCAAGCGTGCGTTCCTGAACGGAAGGCTGGATCTTTCCCAGGCAGAGGCGGTCATGGATGTGATCCAGGCAAAGAGCGAGGTGGCGCTGAAAAGCTCGGTCCAGCAGCTGAAGGGATCTGTGCTCCGTGCAGTAAAAGAGATCCGCGGAAAGCTTCTCCATCATATTGCTTATATAGAAACCGCTCTGGATGATCCGGAGCACTTTGATCTGGAAGGATATCCTCAGGAGCTTCTGGAAGTGGCGGAAGAGCAGAAGAAAAAAGTTCAGAAGCTGCTAAGCTCTGCAGATGACGGAAAAATGATCCAGGAAGGGATCCGTACCGTTATTCTCGGAAAGCCCAATGCAGGAAAATCTTCTCTTTTGAACTTTCTGGTAGGAGAAGACAGGGCGATTGTTACAGAGATTGCCGGAACGACCAGAGATACCCTGGAGGAATACATTTCCCTTCATGGGATCAGCCTCAGGATCATTGATACCGCAGGAATCCGCGAGACAGAGGATGTGGTAGAAAAAATCGGTGTGGAAAAGGCGCGCCAGATGGCAGAAAAAGCAGACCTGATCCTGTATGTGGTGGATTCTTCTCAGCCTCTGGATGAAAATGATCAGGAGATCATGGAGCTTTTGAGTGGAAGAAAAAGTATCGTGATCTATAATAAAACAGACCTTGCTTCCGCAGTGGATATGGGAAGTCTGAAGGAAAAAACAGGAAGTCAGGTGATTCCGGTTTCCGTAGTGGAGGAAACCGGGGTAGAAGAGCTGGAAAAAGCCATCAGGGAGATGTTTTTCCAGGGAGAGATTTCCTTTGACGATGAGGTTTATATTACAAATGCAAGACATAAGGCAGCCCTGGAGGAAGCCGAAAAGAGTCTGGAAATGGTTACAGAAAGCATTGAGGCGGGAATGCCCGAGGACTTCTTTTCCATTGATCTTATGGGAGCCTACGAGGCTCTGGGAAGGATCCTGGGAGAAAGCCTGGGAGAAGATCTGGTAAATGAGATCTTTTCCAAGTTCTGCGTGGGCAAGTAAGGAGGACGTGACAGATGAGTGAAAAAAGGCTGGAAAAATATTGTGATATTGTAGTGGTAGGCGCGGGACATGCAGGCTGTGAAGCAGCGCTTGCAGGTGCGCGGCTTGGATTTGACACCGTGATGTTTACTGTCAGCGTAGACAGCATTGCCCTGATGCCCTGTAATCCCAATATCGGAGGAAGTTCCAAAGGGCATCTGGTAAGAGAAATCGATGCTCTGGGCGGTGAAATGGGAAAGAATGTGGACAAAACCTTTATTCAGTCCAAAATGCTGAATAAGTCAAAAGGACCGGCTGTCCATTCTCTGAGAGCACAGGCGGACAAGCAGGCTTACAGCAATGAAATGCGAAAAACCTTAGAAAACCAGGAAAATCTTACCATCCGTCAGGGAGAGGTGACAAAGCTTCTGGTGGAAGACGGAAGGATCACGGGCGTGCAGCTTTATTCAGGGGCTGTTTATCATTGTAAGGCAGTGATCCTGTGCACAGGAACCTATCTGAAGGCGCGATGTATTTACGGTGATGTCAGCGATTATACAGGCCCCAATGGTCTGCAGGCAGCCAATTATCTGACCGATTCCCTGAAGGAACTGGGAATCGAGATTTTCCGGTTCAAAACAGGAACACCGGCTCGTATTGCGGGAAACAGTATCGATTATTCCAAGATGGAAGAGCAGTTTGGTGATGAGAGAGTGGTTCCGTTTTCTTTTTCTACAGACCCGGAAACTGTGCAGATCCCTCAGAAATCCTGCTGGTTGACTTATACAAACGAAAAGACCCATGAGATCATTCGTAACAACCTGGACCGTTCTCCCCTTTATTCCGGCACCATCGAAGGGACCGGCCCCAGATATTGTCCGTCCATTGAGGATAAGGTGGTCAGATTTGCAGATAAAAACCGTCATCAGGTATTTATTGAGCCGGAGGGGCTTTATACCAATGAAATGTATATCGGAGGAATGTCCAGTTCCCTTCCGGAGGATGTGCAGGACGCCATGTATCACTCCGTTCCCGGACTGGAACACGCAAGGATCGTAAAAAACGCCTATGCGATCGAGTATGACTGCATTAACCCCAGACAGCTTTATCCGACTCTGGAATTTAAAAATATCAAGGGACTTTTCAGCGCCGGGCAGTTTAACGGCAGTTCAGGATATGAGGAAGCGGCAGCGCAGGGACTTATTGCCGGCATCAATGCTTCTATGGAGCTGAAAGGCAGAGAAATGCTGGTGCTGGACCGCTCAGAGGCATATATCGGTGTTCTGATCGACGATCTGGTAACCAAAGAGAACCATGAGCCTTACCGCATGATGACAAGCCGTGCAGAATACCGTCTTCTTCTTCGTCAGGATAATGCAGACCTCCGCCTGAGAAAAAAGGGATATGAAGCAGGTCTGATCGATGAGGAAACTTATCAGAAAACCCTGGAAAAAGAAAAAGCGATCCGGGAGGAAATAAAACGTACCGAGCATACCACCATAGGAGGAACCCCGGAGGTTCAGGCGCTTCTGGAAGAAAAGAAAAGTACGCTTCTGAAATCAGGGACTACGGTTGCCGAGCTGATCAGAAGACCGGAGCTTACCTATGAAGATGTTGCTCCTATTGATAAAAACCGCCCGGAGCTTCCATGGGATGTGAAGCAGCAGGTGGAGATCAATCTGAAATATGAAGGCTATATTAAACGTCAGATGAAGCAGGTAGAGCAGTTTAAAAAGCTGGAAGCAAAGAAGATACCGGAAGATCTGGATTATGAGAAGGTGGGAAGCCTGAGAATCGAAGCCAGACAGAAGCTGGAGGCATACAGACCGATCTCCATCGGACAGGCATCCAGGATATCAGGAGTTTCTCCGGCAGATATTTCTGTGCTTCTTGTATATCTGGAACAGTACAGAAGAAAGGATTGAGGAAAAGAATATGGCATACGATCTGACAATTTTGGATCAGGGCTGCCGGGAAATGGGCATCTCATTAAATGAGCAGCAGAGGCAGCAGTTTATTGATTTTTACGAATATCTGGTAGAAAAAAATAAAGTCATGAATCTTACCGGGATCACGGAATTCCAGGAGGTTCTTGTAAAGCATTTTCTGGATAGCCTTGCCTGTGTCAAGGCGGTAGATATGCAGAAGGTAAAGCGTGTCATGGACATAGGTACAGGAGCGGGATTCCCCGGAGTTCCCCTGAAGATTGCCTTCCCTCATCTGGAAGCCTGCCTTCTGGATTCCCTGAAAAAAAGAGTGAATTTCCTGGAGGAGACTTTTGCGCTTCTGAAGCTGACAGATATTACCGCTGTTCACGGAAGAGCAGAGGAATTTGCCAAAAATAAGGCTTATAGAGAAAGCTTTGATCTGTGTGTGTCAAGAGCTGTCTCCAATCTGGCGACACTTTCTGAATACTGTCTTCCTTATGTGAAGCCGGGCGGAAGCTTCATTTCCTATAAATCCGGTACGGTACAGGAGGAAGTGGAACAGGCGGAAAAAGCAGTGAAGATCCTTGGAGGAAAGATCAGGGATGTCATTTATTTCCAGCTTCCGGATTCTGAGATCCAGAGGTCGCTTGTAGTGATCGAAAAAGTAAAAGCTACCCCCGGAAAATATCCAAGGAAGGCAGGTACACCGCTGAAGGAGCCTCTGGTGTAGTTTCACAAAATCCTCACATAATACCCCTACTTTTATCACAATTTTTTCATAAAATATTCATGAAGCAGACAGATGATAATCTGCTTTATAAGAAGATGTTTCCGGACTCCCCCTATCTCTGTTTCGCCCGGGAACATCTTCTGTTATAAGTGATAAAAGGAGGAGAGTTCAGTGATTGAAGTCAAAAATCTGGTCAAAAAGTATGGAGATCATACAGCGGTTGACCACCTTTCTTTTCAGATAGAGAAGGGTAAAATTTATGGATTTCTGGGGCCGAATGGGGCAGGGAAATCTACTACAATGAATATGATTACCGGCTATATTGCCTCTACAGAAGGCACCGTATCCATAGATGGACACGACATTCTGGAAGAGCCGGAAAAGGAAAAAAAATGCATCGGATATCTTCCGGAGCAGCCGCCTCTTTATTTCGATATGACCGTTCTGGAATATATGAAATTCGCAGCGGATCTGAAAAAAATCCCAAAAGATAAAAAGAAAGCCATGATTGAAGAAGTCATGGATATGGTAAAAATAACAGATATGAAGAATCGTCTGATTAAGAATCTTTCTAAAGGCTATCGCCAGAGAGTTGGTCTTGCTCAGGCTATTTTAGGCTATCCGGAAGTGATCATTCTGGATGAACCTACGGTTGGTCTTGATCCGAAACAGATCATAGAAATCCGTGATCTGATCAAAAGTCTGAAGAAAAAACACACAGTGATCTTAAGCTCACATATTTTGTCGGAAGTCAGTGCAGTCTGTGATTATGTACTGATCATTTCTCATGGAAAACTGGTTGCCAGCGACACTCCGGATAATCTGAGCAAACTGGCAGCAGGGGCGAATAATATCAATCTTCTTGCCAAAGGAGAAAAGGATAATATCCGTCAGCATTTGCTGGAAATACCGGGAGTAAAAGAGATTACAATAGATAAAAAAACAGGTGTGGAAGGATGGAATATCACAGTTTCTACAGAAGAAAACAGAGATATCCGGGAAGATATTTTTTATAAAATGGCAGAAAATCGCTGTCCGATTCTTGAAATGCAGTCTAAAAAAGTTTCGCTGGAAGAGATATTCCTGGAGCTGACAGAGGAGGATCAGATGATTTCCAGCGACAATAATACAGAGCCGGAAGAAGCGGATCTGCAGGAACAAACAGAAAGTGAAAAGGGGGAGAATCATGACAGCAGTTTATAAAAGAGAGCTGAGAAGCTATCTTACATCCATGACAGGTTATTTGTTTATCTTTTTTATCCTGCTGCTGACAGGAATTTATTTTTCTGCATATCAGCTGGATATCGCTTACCCGAAATTTGAGTACACCTTAAGTGCAATGACCTTTGTATTTCTCATCTGCGTGCCGATCCTGACTATGAGAACCCTTGCAGAAGAGAGAAAACAGAAGACAGATCAGCTGCTTTTGACGTCTCCTGTATCTGTAGGAAAGATCATTATGGGAAAATATCTTGCACTGGTAACTGTATTTGCGATTCCCATGGCAATCATTTGTTTCTACCCTCTTGTTATGTCAAAATTCGGTGATATTTCTTTTGGGTCTGCCTATACAGCAGTATTGGGATTCTTCCTCCTTGGCTGTGCAAATCTTGCCATAGGTGTGTTTATTTCCTCTTTGACAGAAAGTCAGGTTATTGCGGCAGTGCTGACTTTTGTCTTTTTGTTTGCTTTCTTTATGATGAATGGTATTTCTTCATTTTTCTCAGAAGGAGCTCTGTCAACCTGCATCACTTTCGGGCTTCTGATACTGGCTGCAGCCATTATTATTTACAGCATGATAAAGAACTTTCTGATCTCAGCGCTGATCTGTGTGATTGGAGAAGCAGCCCTTGCTGTAGTGTATGTGATCAACAGCAGTTTCTTTGCAGGAGGCATTCAGAAAGTCCTTCAGATATTCAATTTAAGTGGTCATTTTGATAATTTTGCCAATGGGATTTTTGACATAAACGGCATTGTATATTATCTTTCTGTGATTGCAGTATGCGTATTTTTAACGGTACAGTCAATTGTAAAAAGACGCTGGAATTAGGGAGGTGGAAAAGGTGAAATTCAGAGAAAAAGTAAAAAAGGATCCGTCGAAAAAGAAAGAAAAAAAGACTTCCTTTAAAGAAAAAATAAAGGGAAGTTTTAACAAAAAATATATAAAAAACGGCTCCTACAGTATGGTGATCAGCGCTATATTTATTGCGGTGATCGTAGTTATAAACATGATTGTAAATGCTGTTCCATCTAAGTATTCAGAGATTGATGTCAGCGATCAGAAGATATTCAGTATTGGAGAGCAGACGGAAAAATTCCTGAAAAAACTGGAAAAAGATGTGACTATTTATCAGGTGGCAGCCAGTGGTTCTGAGGATGAAACCATCAAAAAACTTTTGCAGAAATATGAGGATGCCTCCGATCATATTACAGTAGAACAGAAGGATCCGGTAGTAAATCCGAAGTTTACTTCTGAGTATACAGATGAGCAGCTGACCTCCAACAGTCTTATCGTAGAATGTGGAGAAAGAAGCAAAATTGTCGATTATAATGATATCTATGAGACCTCTATCGATTATAATACTTACAGCTATAATACCACAGGATTTGACGGAGAAGGACAGATTACAGGAGCAATTTCTTATGTGACTTCAGAGGATCTTCCTATCCTTTATACGCTGGATGGACACGGAGAAAAAGAACTGGATTCTGTGATCCGCGAGGATATAGAAAAAGCAAATATGGAGATCAAAACACTGAATCTTCTGACGGAAGAAAGCGTTCCGGAGGATGCGGCATGCCTGATGATCAACTCTCCTTCCAGTGATATTACCGGGGAGGAAAAAGATGCGATTCTTTCTTATCTGGAAAATGGCGGAAAGGCAATGATCTTCTCTGATTATACAGAGGAAGCGATGGATAATTTTGACGCTGTCCTGGAAAATTACGGAGTAGAACGTACAGAGGGAATCGTAATTGAAGAAGATGCACAGCATTATGCAATGCAGACTCCGTATTATCTGGTTCCTACTGTCAACAATGCAGAGCCGGTGACATCCTTTTTCTCAAGCGGATACTTTGTCCTTGCTCCTTATGCACAGGGAATCCGGAAAACAGACAGCGTACGGGATACCGTAGCCATAGAAAGTATTCTGACGACCTCAGACAGCGCTTATTCCAAGGTAAATGTAAAAGAGGAAAGTCTGGAAAAAACAGAGGAAGATATCGAAGGACCGTTTGATATCGGCGTCAGCATCACGGAAACACTGGATGATGAGAAAGAGACTCAGATTATTTATTATTCCACGGCAAACATTATGGACAGCCAGATCAATAAGGCAGCTGCAGGAGGAAATGAGCAGATGATCATGGAATCTCTGAACTGGATGTGCAGTTCGGAAGGAAACGAGACCATTTCGATTCCGTCAAAGAGCCTTGAAATCTCACGACTGACTCTGACCGCTTATGATGTCAGCTTCTGGAAAATCTGTGTCATGGGACTGATCCCCGGATTTTTCCTGATCGCAGGGTTCTATATCTGGCTGAAAAGGAGAAAAGCATAATGAAAAGTAAAACAGTAAAACTGGTTTCCGGTGTGGCGGTTCTTGCAGTGCTTTCCTGTGCCTACCTGGGAGTTACCTCTTATGTGGACTCCCGGGAAAAAAAGGAAGCAGAGGCACAGGACACAAGCGTCAGTCTGGTGGATATGGAAGCAGAGGATCTTACCTCCGTATCTTTTCTTTCCGAAGATGGAGAACAGGAGATTTTTGAGAAAAAAGAAGATGTCTGGACAAAAAAAGGAGAAGAGGATTTCCCGGTCAGCCAGGACACCATAGACGGGGCGGTAAACAGTCTGGCATCCCTGGATGCAGATCAGGAACTGACAGAGCCCGAAGAGCTCAGTGAATACGATCTGGATAAACCACAGAATAAAATTGTTCTTACAGCACAGGACGGCAGCGAAACCATTCTTCTGGTAGGAATGAAAAACGAAGCTTCCGGTCAGTATTATGTAAAAAGACAGGATGAGGACAACGTGTATCTGGCAGCAGAAACAGCACTGACTCCTTTTATGGGAACTGCCTATTCGTTTGCAGAAGCAGAGGCTTTTCCGACAGTAACCTCAGCGACCATGAAAGAAGTTCAGGTTGAAAAAGAAAATGGATATACACTTTCTCAGGATAAAGACAGTCTGTACTGGTATGTGTCTGACGGAAAATCCTCAGAACAGGCAGACACTTCCAAAGCCGGGGCAGTGACCTCTGCTATTGGTTCTCTGACCTATGGAGACTTCGTGGACTATCACTGCACAGATCCGGCAAAATACGGCTTTGATACCCCTTATGCCATAATTTCCTCCACTTATATGGCAGAAGAGGATACAGAGGCAAATACGGACGTCTCAGAGGCATCTGAAGAGGAAGAAAACAGTGTGGAGGAACAGGAAGAAGCAGAAGAAACCGCAGACACGCCGGAAAAGGAAGATACACAGACAGAAAAGACACTGGTGATCTGTGTGGGAGATGAGATCGACGGAAGCCGTTATGTAAAGGTCAATAACAGCAATGAGGTTTATACGATTCCGGAAGAGTCCCTGACAGAGATTCTGGATAAAGCTCCTTCTGACTTTTACAGCCTTACCGTCAATTATCTGACGGTAAACAATCTGGACAGTCTGGAGATCCGTGACGGGGAAGAAAGTCATACAGTGAAGGTGGTAAGGACAGCAGAAAAGAGTTCTGAGGATACTGCTTCAGAAGAAGTGACAGTGACATACACTCTGGATGGAAAAGAGGCAGACGAGACCCTCTTTACCACCTTTTATAATAAGCTGATCAATATGGCAGGCGAGAAGCGTCTGACAGAGGCATATACTCCGGAAGGAGAGGCTGTATTTACCTTTGGTTTTTCAGATACGGAGGGCAAAAAAACGACCGTCAGCTATTACGAATATGATTCCAGCTTTTATGCAGCTGTCGTAGGAGATAAGGTATATCTGGTAAACAAAATGAAGGTAAAAGATCTGACAGAAGCCTGTGAAGCTCTGACTGCTGCAGAAGAGACAGAATAAAATTCGTATAATAAAGAATCTCCGTTTCTGAAAACGGACAGTAAAAAATCCGGAAGGCTGAAGCGATTTCAGCCTTCCGGATTTTTTGTGCTTTAAAGAAAGATCCCGGCCTGTTCCAGGAATTTCTCAGGATCTTCCACATGGGGAAGATGTTTGGTATGAGGGATCATAACAGCCTCAATGGAAGGATTTGCTTCCTGATATGCCGCTATTACAGCGTCCCCGTTGTTCTCTGCTTCTCCTTCGATGATAAAGATACTGTTATCAATATTTTTCAGCGCCGGAAGGATGTTGATGTTCATAAAGCGGGATGCCTTGCTGGCATAAGCTGCCTTGGCCTGGGCACCGCCTTTATGAGCTGCTTCATAGTATGCGTCAAACATATTCTGATCCGGGTGGAAAGGATCGAAAAACATATTTTCTATAAAAAGATTGTTGATGTTTTCTCTTGATACGATCATGTGATAGACCAGAGTTCCAAACACCGGGACCTCAAGGAAATATTTCAGAAGCTTGTCTTTTTTGCCCGGCATCTGGGTCAGATTGCCAGGAGCCGGCGGGTTGACCAGCATGATCCGGTTAAACAGGCCGCCTTCATTACGGCATGCCATAACGGCAAAAGAGCCGGAAAATCCGCTTGCGATCACATCTGTTTTTTCTCCGATCACATTTTTGATAAAATCACAGATTACCTGAACATAAACAAAGTTCGTATAGGTCATCCCCGGTTTTTCGGAACGGCCGCAGCCAAGGAGATCGATGGTATATACGGTGTGTTCCATTGCAAGTTCTTCTTCAATATTGGTCCATTCATAACCGGAGCCTCCCGGAAGCATGTCGTGGATAAGAAGAACAGGGCTTCCATTGCCTTTTTTTGTATAAAAAATCTCTCCAAAACGCCATTTATAGTAATTTCGTCTGTTGGAATCCAGCATTTCCTTCAGAGATGCAGATGCGGCAATGATCTTGTTTCCAATATGGATGATGGCTGTCGCAGAGGCGAACAGCACCGCAAAAGTGGCAAAACGATTCTTGTTTTTTTTCATGTCTGACCTCCTTTTCACATGTTCTGACTGTCCTTATTATACGTCAAAAATCACGAATTTACAATGCTATAAAAGAGAAAGAAGCGCTTCGACTTCCTGTCTGGAAGTGGCCCAGCTTGTGGCAAAACGGATCACGGTATGGGTATCGTCCGCCTTTTCCCAGAAGCTGAATACGACTTTTTCTTTCAGTTTTTCCAGCAGCGTGTCCTCCATGACCAGAAAAAGCTGATTGGTAGGAGAATCATTATAAAAGGTATATCCCTTTGCCTTCAGTCCTTCTCTGAGAAGGGAAGCGGTCTCTATGGCATTTTTGCCGGTTTCTTTGTAAAGTTCTCCGGTAAACAGGGTATCGAACTGTACGCCGCAGAGACGTCCTTTGGCAAGAAGAGCGCCATGCTGCTTGATCAGGGTGAGAAAATGTGCCGGTGCATTTTTGCGGGGAAAGACAACGGCTTCTCCGCACAGCGCTCCGGCTTTTGTGCCTCCGATATAAAAGATATCACAAAGCTCTGCAATATCCGTAAGCGTCATTTCATTTTCCGGACAGGCAAGGGCTGTGATCAGTCGGGCTCCGTCCATATAGAGCGGAAGATGGCTGCTTTTGCAGACCTGAGAAATGGCTTCCAGTTCTTTTTTGGTATAAAGAGTTCCATATTCCGTGGGATGAGAAATGTATACCATACCCGGGAAAACCATGTGTTCGTGACTTTCGTCTCCATAGAAGGTATCGATCAGGTTTTTCAGATCTTCGGCAGTGATCTTGCCGTCTTTCTGAGGCAGAGTCAGAACCTTGTGACCGGTAAATTCAATGGCACCGGCCTCATGGGCGCTGACATGGCCTGTGGAAGCGGCAACGACTCCCTCATAGCTTTTCAGAACAGAATCAATCACTGTCTGGTTTGTCTGTGTACCTCCTGCAAGAAAATAAACATCGGCTTCCGGACAGCCGCAGAGCTTCCGGATTTTTTCTTTTGCGGAAAGGGTATAGGTGTCAGAGTCATAGCCGGATAAATGCTCCATATTAGTATCCATCAGGCGCTGGAGGAGCTTTGGATGCGCGCCTTCGGAGTAGTCGTTTTCAAAGTATAACATAAATAAATCCCTCTTTTCTTTTTGTGGTAAAATACCGGATGTTACGAAACAGTGTATCATAAAATATGGTATTTTTCTATTTTATAAAAAAAATTTCGCACATTTATAATCGTGAGTCTGTTACATATTCCCTGGTATATCTTTGCAGTCTGGAATCTTCTTGACAGCTGACGAATTTCTTTGTTTGGATGATATTTTACACAGATGGAGGGTTTTCAATTGAATTTTTTAGAAATATATGATATTCTAAATCGTAAGTAGTAAGTAATAAGTAATAAGTAGTAAGCGATAAGAGTCCGGAATGGCAGCTGCTTGATATTATGTGTATGAGTTTAAAGAACAAATTATAAAAGAAACTATATCTAAGAAAGGAAGGATAAACATATAAAGGATTTATCAATTACACAGGAATATATGCTTTGTGCAATGAACGAAAAAGGAAAAATATCTGGTTTTGATACAAATAAACTTGTCTGTATTGTAGCAGCAGGACTTCTGGAATTGCAGATGGCAGAGTGTATTCAGCTAGAAAAGAAGAAAATAACGGTAATAAATTCATTGCCGGAAAGTAAATCCTATTTGTATCCATTATATGATTTTATTGACCAGGGAAGACCGGTAAAAGTGGAAAAGATTATAGAGGAGTACAACTACTCGTTTTCAGATAAGAAACTTAAAGGTTTTATGGGAGCAGTAGGAGATTCCCTTGCTGATATAGGATTTGTTTCTATTACAAAGACAAATGGCATAATTGGAAAAAAGAAATCTTATATCCCTTCCAGAGAAGCAGTCCATTATGTAATTGATATGATAAGAGCAGAATTATTAGAAGATGGGGAAATTACTGAGGATATTGCATGTCTGGTTGTGTTGCTGGAAAGAAGCAGAATCATTAAAACTTATTTCTCTGCTTTTGAGCAAAAAGAAATTCGTCAGAAGTTAAAAGAGATTATGAATTCTGGAGCAGGACAATTAGTAAAATATATGATTGATTATTTAGATAATACTATTGCAATGATGACAGCTCTAATGGTTATGTATACAGATTAAGGAGTAAGGATGTGTCAAGACAGAGAGATTTAGAAGTAATTCAGAAGGCAGAATATGTGACTATTGGAGAATTGGTAAGGCTGACCGGAATGAGATACAGTACATTAAAATTCTATACAGAGGAAGGAATGATTCCTTTTGTGCAGACAGAGCATAATCTGACTCGCAGATATAAACGAGAAGAAAGTATGGAACGAATTTGTCTTATAAAAAGTCTGAGAGAAGAAGGGAAAACAATTCCGGGGATTAAAGAGGCTTTGAAACAGGAAAAGTGATAAATGTTTCACGTGAAACATTTACGTAGATTAAATATAATAATAGAGGGTGTAAAAATTCTTGTGTCTATGGAAAGTAAATCTTTCTGATAAGAAATAG
>OAVH01000116.1_pt1 | contig 64153 bp, 61 predicted proteins | sample 1495281 | NCBI WGS metagenome assembly OAVH01 (sample SAMEA2580082, study PRJEB22360) | human gut metagenome | biome: human gut; feature: human-associated habitat; material: faeces | place: Denmark | collected 2008/2010
GATAGGGGTAGTTTGCGCTTTTTTGGCTATTCTGAAGGTTTTGTTTCATAGTAAAAACAACCGGATAAAAAAAGTGATCTTTCACTCTCTATCCGGCTGCTCCTATATTTCAAGCTGTCTTGTCAGATATCGTCCTACGATTTTTGAAAAATTTCGTATATCACGAATATATGCAAAATCTTTGCCAAAGATTTTCTTTTCTGTAGAAAGATCTTTTTCCTCTCCTGCAAACACGCCCAGAACACTGACGTCCAGATTTCTGAGCCGCCGCACCTCTGTGGCAGTGTCAGAGATCGCCACTGCCCCCTGATAAGGCCTGGGATTCCTGGCATTTGGGCGGTTGACGATCACATCATAAGGACGCCCGTCGCTGAGTACGATCAGAATCTTTTTTTCTTCCTCTCTCTGAAGCAGTCCGCAGCCTGCGGTTTTCAGAGCAAGCCCGTCCCGGTTATTAGAGGAGGTCACATAGTTAAATATATTGTCGTTTGCTGTGCGGGGATCGTCATATTCGCGAAAACGGTGAAGAATGGTGTAGTCCCAGAACGTACAGAAGCTCATCACGCGATGAGGGATTTCCACATTACTGAGCGCTTCACTGATGATGTAGGCCTGAAGGGCCACCTCACCCTGGCGGCTCATCTGAGAACCGCTGGCATCGATCAGCACATCCACCACAAAATCCGCCGCATCCGCTTTCAGCTCCCTCTGAAACACGGTCGCCTCACTGCTCCTTCCAATACGCCACAGTCTGGAAGGAAGGATGGTCCCTCTGTCTGAAAGCACGGTCTGCTCTTCGCTTCGCAGCACAAGAGATTTCCGCAGCATGTCTGTTAATGCCGCAATATTGCGTTTTACGATCCTGTGCTTATCATGGTACAGCCAGATATTTTTGTTACGCAGCCGTGCCGCATATTCGTACTGGTAGTTTCTTTTCACAGGATTTTTCAGAATCCCCTCTGTAAAGTAAAGGCTGCAGTCTCCATGAATCCCTTTGCACATCAGATGGTTCATCCGTTTCTCTTCCTGCTCTGTAAGATAAGTTTTTCCGTAATTCAGCTCTACATAAGTATGCGCCTTTTCCAGAGCCTCCGGTGAAACCAGCGTGATTTTATGTTTTGCCTGGCGTTTTTCTTCCATGGCGTCTGTAACAGACGTATCTTCCAGTCCGGTGATCTGGCCTGTCAGCTGTTCTACATAACTCTCCAGAGCATCTTCATACAGTTCTTCCGTGAGAAAATCCTCCCAGGAATATTCCGTCAGCTCTTTTAAGGTAACGGACAGCACCCGTTCCAGATTTCCGTGAAGCTTTTCAAACAGGGGATCCGCCAGTCCGTTATAGAGCTCGTCCACAATCCGGATCAGTTCCATGGTGTCCTGCGCTTTTCCGGCACGGGAAACCAGATCCATATATGGCTGAAGGCGCCTTTCTATCCGAAAGCTGTCCCCTTCCAGTCTTCTTCGTAGCACTGCGATCTTCAGCCTTGCCAGCAGATCTCCCGGCGCAGGCATTTCCTCAAATTCCTGATCCAGAATATCCTCAAAAGCCTGCCTCTGCATGGAACGGACGCCTGGTCTTTCCCGGCAGATTTTCTCTCCCACCGCCTCTTCAATACAGAGCTGTGCGATCAGGGTAAGCTCATTCTCTTTTGCCTGAAGAAAGACTTTTTTTACCAGATACATTCCCATACAGTCTCTGTCATAATATCTGGCAAAGGCGCCCTGCTTGATTCCGTCATAAAGAGCAATATCTCTGGATCTCAAAAACAGAGAAACATCCGGTTTTACCGAAAGTCCGTAATCCCCGCTTACGGTCCACAGAAGGTTTCGGATCCTGTTTTCCAGTTCAAAACGACGGTCATCCACCTCCAGAAGCTCTTCTTTATCCATAGACGTCCTCGCTTGTCCAGTCTGTCGGGATCCTGGTACGGACTACATCCTCCACGATCTCTTTTTCAAAAACATCAAAGGTTTTGTTTACCACGCCCATCTGAACTGCCTTCCAGGGAGACAATCCAGTCTCTACGATCTTCATGGCAGCCAGAAGTCCTCTCAAGTCCAGAGGCTTGGTGGAAATCTCACTGTTCAGAGCTTTCAGCTGAAGATCCAGAAAGACGCCGATAAACTGCCTGACCGCTTCCTCCCGGGCATTTGGGAACATCTGCCCGAAAATAAAGCTCAGAGACTCCTCTGTCTGTGCCGGCATCTCAATGACCAGGAAACGGGATACCAGCGCCTCATTCAGTTCCTTTGTCCCTGCATATCCGTAATTCATGGTTCCGATAAATCTGGCTGCCGGATGCAGGTCGATTCTGTCGTAGCCCGGCACATCGATGGCGCGTCGGTAATCCAAAGTGGCATGAAGCACAGACACTGCATCATTTTTTGCCATATTGATCTCGTCCAGAATCCCGAAGCCGCCATACTCCGCGCACTGGTAAATACTTCCTTTGCGGAGCTTTACCTGATTGTCCACAAACGTATCGGTGCCGATCAGATCACCGCTGTTTGTATTTACATGAAAAGAAACATTATAAGAAGGTCTTCCAAAAATATAGGCAAGGTTTTCTGCCAGGATATTTTTTCCGGTTGCCTTCGGACCTGTAAGCAGAAGGTTTTCCCCCTGGAGAAGACCTGCTATGGCCATCTCCAGAATGTCCTTTCCATAAAACGGGATAGAGGGCTTCACGATTCTGTGAAGTGCCTCCTCTGATGTTCTATATGTATTTCGGAATGTTTCCACCTGACGGATCAGTGCCGGGGAAACGTGTTGTTCCTCCAGAAATTTCAGTTCTTCCATTCTATTCTCCTGATTCTCTTATACCTCAAAGATCAGATCGCCGTAGGAAGGCATTGGCCACATTTCCTTATCCACCAGCATTTCCAGCTCGTCTACCGGTTTACGCAGTTCCTCCATGGCGTTTACCACTTTTTCCCTGCAGAACACAGCACGCTCTCTTCCTTCCGGATAATCTTCTATATGTGCAACCGCTTCTGCCAGAACGTCCATGGCTTTGTCTGTCTCTGCCAGACGGTTGGAGCATTTTTCAAGAAGGGACAGCTGAACACTGACATCCACAGCTGCCGCTTCACGGACGGTATTAATTGACTGTGCAAGGACGGTCGTATACTTGATTACCGCAGGGATGATCTGCTTGGTGGTAATGTCCAGCATGGTCTTTGCTTCAATATTAATGGCTTTTGCGTAGATCTCATACTGGATCTCTGCACGGGATTCCAGTTCTGCCCTTGTAAATACATGGAATTCTTCAAACAGACTGACTGCTTTTTCGGTAGTAAGCGCCGGAATCGCATCTACCATGGACGGAAGGTTCGGAAGGCCTCTCCGCGCCGCCTCTTCTGCCCATTCCGGAGCATAACCGTTTCCATTAAATACGATTCTCTGATGATCCGTTGCATATTCCTTAATCAGATCATGGACAGCCAGCGCAAAATCCGGGGCTGCCTCCAGGCGGTCACAGGCTTCCTTGAAGGCCTGAGCCGCAATGGTGTTCAGCACCACATTGCACTCGGAAATCGAATCTCTGGATCCCACCATACGGAATTCAAATTTATTTCCGGTAAAAGCAAAAGGTGACGTCCTGTTTCTGTCTGTCGCATCCTTCATAAAGTCCGGAAGGGTTTTTACGCCGGTATGGAGCTTGCTTCCTTTTTTACTGTGGGTTGCCACACCGGTACTGATCAGCTGTTCCAGCACGTCCTCCAGCTGTTCGCCGAGAAATACGGAGATCACTGCCGGCGGCGCCTCGTTGCCGCCCAGACGATAATCATTTCCAACATCTGCCGCAGACTCTCTGAGAAGATCTGCATGAAGGTCAACTGCTTTCAGAATACAGGTAAGCACCAGAAGGAACTGGATGTTCTCATGGGGAGTTTTACCCGGTTCCAGAAGGTTGATCCCGTCGTCTGTTGTCAGGGACCAGTTATTATGCTTGCCGGAGCCATTGACACCTGCAAATGGTTTCTCATGAAGAAGGCAGCGCATTCCATGGCGGCTCGCCACTTTTTTCATAATACGCATCATCATCTGGTTATGATCGGCTGCAATATTTGCCGGCGCATAAATCGGCGCAAGCTCATGCTGTGCCGGAGCCACTTCATTGTGCTGTGTCTTGGCTGTGATCCCCAGTTTCCAGCATTCTTCATTTACTTCTTTCATATATGCAGAGACTCTCTGCCGGATGGTTCCCAGATAATGGTCATCCATTTCCTGACCTTTGGGGGGCATTGCGCCAAAAAGAGTTCTGCCGGTATAGGTAAGGTCTTTTCTCTGCAGCCATTTTTCTTTGTCAATAAGGAAGTATTCCTGTTCAGCTCCCACGGATGGAGTGACTCTCCTGGAGGTTGTGTTTCCAAAAAGACGGATCAGGCGGAGAGCCTGTTTGTTCACTGCCTCCATGGAACGAAGAAGAGGTGTTTTCTGATCCAGAGCCTCTCCTGTATAGGAACAGAAGGCTGTGGGGATACAGAGTGTTCCGCCGGCTGCATCATGACGTACAAATGCCGGAGAGGTGCAGTCCCAGGTGGTATAGCCTCTGGCCTCAAAGGTAGCACGAAGACCGCCGGAAGGGAAAGAAGACGCATCCGGTTCGCCTTTGATCAGCTCTTTTCCGGAAAAGCTTAAGAGAACCTTGCCGTTTTCCATAGGGGCAGTAATAAAAGCGTCGTGTTTTTCTGCTGTGACTCCTGTCAGCGGCTGGAACCAGTGGCTGTAATGTGTAGCACCCTTTTCAATGGCCCACTCCTTCATCTCATGTGCCACTACATCCGCGATCTCCATAGAAAGCCCTTTTCCATCTTCTATGGTTTTCTTCAGTTCCTTATAGACTTTCTTTGGAAGTCTTTCCTGCATAACAGAGTCATTAAATACATCACATCCAAAGAGTTCTTTTACGTTCGTATAGTCTGACATTGACGTTCTCCTTTATGTTTTGTGTTTTTCACTTAAATTTTCTTTGTGCTTTTCAAATACAGGTTCAAAGCCTTATGGAGGTTTTCAATCTCCACCCTCGTATGATTTCCTCCGAATTCTCCATCCAGAGTCCACGGCACCTGTTCCTCGGTTTCTATGGTGATCTTTCCTGTTTTAAAAGAATGAACCAGCTCCGTATTGTCCTCAGCCATTACAAGAGCGGTCATGATCTCCTGCAGTTCCAGCGGATTCTTTGGTTTGGCGATCAGTGTCACCTCAAAAAGTCCGTCGTTCATATCCACATTTTTCCCTGTCAGATTCTTAAATCCTCCCACCGACCGTGAATTCGTGATCATTCCCACCATAAAGTCATCTTCTACCTGAATCTCATCCGAGGTTACCTTCATATGATAGGACTTGATATCAAACAGACGTTTTACCCCTTCCAGAACATAAGCCACATGCCCCAGAATATTCTTCAGATCCTGATCCGTCTCATAGGACACATCGGTAAAAAGACCGAAGGCAGCCACATACGCAAAGGTCTGGCTGTTAAACCTTCCGATATCACAATGATACAGTTCCTCTTCCATGATCATGGAAGCTGCCTCCGTCATACTTTTTGGCATGAAAAGGCTGTTTGCAAAATCATTGGTGCTTCCTGCCGGAATATAACCTATGGGAACATTACTCTGCATCTCCATGATCCCTGTCACAACCTCATCCAGCGTACCATCTCCGCCGCTGCAGACGATCAGGTCTACCTGATCTGCATATTCTCTGGCTTTTTCATAAGCGTCCTTTGGTTTCTGTGTGGAATGAATCAGTACTTCATAATCATTTTTATTAAAAATGTCAATAATGTCAAGCAGGTGTCCCTTGATCTTTCCTTTCCCTGCCTTAGGGTTAAAAACAAAGAGCATTCTCTTTCTCACAGTCCCATCCCCTTTCGATCATTGTAATGCCTGTCAGAAAAGGCAGATTTGTTTATTATGATACAACAAAAAAGGAAAAATGCCCAGAGCAAAATTTGCGGCAGGCTTCCGAGGCTGTCACCGGTCATTACCCCTTCCGGTGTTCTTTAAAATAACTTCTCAGTACCTCTGTACTTTCTTCTCTAAGGATTCCGGATGTCACCTGCGGTTTCCATGGCGATCTTTCAAATATAAGATCCGTACATGCATGTCCTTCCTCTCCCAGTATTTCACAAAGCTCCCTGTCAGAAGCTCCATATACCAGTCTTCCCAGCTTTACCCATACCATGGCGCCGCAGCACATAAAGCACGGTTCACAGCTGGAATACATCGTATAGTCACTCAGATCTGTGATTCCTGTTTCCTTACAGAATCTCCGGATCAGTCCTGCTTCCGCATGGAAGGTAGGATCCGTGGCTGTATAGATCTGATTTTCATTGGTATACACTACTTCCCCGTCCTTTACCAGAACTGCGCCAAAGGGTTCGTTCCCATGCTCCACTGCAAGAGAAGCAAGCTCAATGGCCTTTTTCATAAATTTTTCATCTGATGTCATTTCTTTCTCTCCTCTGGAAATAATAAACACATGTATTTTACCATAGGAAGAATAAACTTACTAACTAAATACTTTTTAGCCGTTCTAAAAACCTTTGTATATACTGTAAATTCCCGAAAAAAATAAAAATAAAATTTTTTTAAAAAAAGTGTTGACAATTGGATCTATATATTATATACTGACGAAGTCGGTTGAAGGAAACATAAAAAACCCCTGAGACAGACAACAGATATGGGGTCTTAGCTCAGCTGGGAGAGCATCTGCCTTACAAGCAGAGGGTCATAGGTTCGAGCCCTATAGGCCCCATAGATAACCAAATATCAGACATGGCGAGATAGCTCAGTTGGCTAGAGCATACGGTTCATACCCGTAGTGTCGAGGGTTCGAATCCCCCTCTCGCTACTTAAGATTCAGAACTTAATGTTCTGAATCTTTTTTATTTTCAGCATATTATACAATTTCTCTTATTAATTTTGTGCAAATTAGATTATTTCAAATTTGCACAAAATATGCTAAAATAACAATAGATTTTACTTTAAGTACCCGAGGAAAAAAAGATACTAAAGATATTTCAGTAAGATTCTGCGGAACATGCAGTTTTCTCTGCTTTTCGGTTTCCGCTGTTCCAGGGACAGTTCTTTCCCGATGCAAAAGATAAAGTAAGATCTTCAAAAAAGGACATTACAAAGTACATCTGAAAAATGTATTTTGCAATGTCCTTTTTTCCAACAAGCAACTTTATTGCAGATTTTGGTATCATACTTCTGCAAAATCCAATGATTTAAACAGGAGGAATCATTTTGACTAACACAAATATTTTTCATCTGGATTCTGTTTTATCCTCTGGCAGTCACCAGCCTGCGCCATGCATCCTTCTATATAATTTTGCTTCCGGTCAGCGTACCCGGCTTATCCTGCAGTATCTGCAAAGAGAAAATATAACTGCGCGTATGGTACAGACCGCTGAATTTCTTCATCCTCTTGGCTACCTCTTTGAAATACCCGGCTTTGATCCTTTCCCTCAGTTTAATCTGAGTGGAAATTTTCAGGATGAAATGATGGTCATGAAAGATCTCTCTCGTGAAAAACTGCAGGCTTTTCTCCAGTTTTTTCATGATAACGCACTTCCGCCGGTTGCTCTTAAGGCTGTGCTTACTCCGGTTACAGTTCACTGGAATTCCCTGGAGCTTCATAAGGAACTGTCCGAAGAACATAAATCACTTCAATAGAAGCACCATCAGAAAATCCCCCGGAACCGCACTGGTTCCCGGGGGATTTTCTGATTATGCATGATAAATTTTAATATCAAAGGATTCGTGGATCACTGTTCTCGCCTCTTCTACAGACTTGAACTCTTCCGCCTTCAGCATCTGAGCGGTAATATTTCCGATCGCAGTTGCTTCTCCAGGACCCGCATGTACCTCTTTTCCGGTTGCTTTTGCTGTCAGTTCATTCAGATATCCTGCATTGGAGCCTCCACCTACTACATGAATACGGCTATAGGTTCTTCCGGTCATTTCCTCCAGCTCTTTTGCTGTTTTCGCATAACATTCCGCAAGACTGGTGTAAATTACTGTTGCTACCTCGCCAAGAGTTTCAGGAACCTTCTGACCGGTTCTGCGGCAGTAATCTTTCACTTCTTCGGTCATATTGGCCGGAGCCAGAAAACATTCGTCATTGGCATCTACTCTGGATGGGAAATCCTTAGCTTCCTCTGCCATTGCACAGATTTCAGCAAATCCATATTTGTCATTGATTTCATGACGTACAGACTGAATCATCCACAGTCCCATAATATTCTTCAGATAGCGGAAACGTCCTGCATAGCCGCCTTCGTTTGTAAGATTCATTTCACAGCTCTTTTTGGAACAGTCTGCTGTTGTTCTCTCAAGTCCCATAAGAGACCAGGTTCCGGAACTGATATAAATAAAATCATCATCGTTTGCCGGTACTGCAAGGACAGCAGAACCTGTATCATGGGTTGCAGGTGCAACAACTTCAAGATCAAATCCTACCTCATTTTTTACTTCTTCAGAAAAATGTCCGATACTTGTTCCGGGCATGATCAGCTTCTGGAAGATCTTTCTCGGGTAACCGAGTTTATCAATCAGTTCATAATCCCAGTCCTTTGTAACAGGGCTTACAAGCTGTCCTGTTGTTGCCTCTGTATATTCACAGGTCTTCTCTCCTGTCAGAAAATAATGGAAGTAATCCGGTACATGGAGAAGTGTTTCTGCCTGTTCCAGATATTCCGGATGTTTTGTCTTCACAGACATCAGCTGATAGATCGTATTGTAGATTGCTTTCTGAATACCGGTTCTTGCATAGAGATCTTCCTGAGAGATTACTTTGTAAACCTCTTTGTCCATGCCTTCTGTACGGCTGTCACGATATCCTACGGTATTTCCAAGAACGTTGCCGTCTTTATCCAGAAGAACAAAGTCAACACCCCAGGTATCCACACCCATGCTTACCGGAATTTTACCGATCTCTTTACATTTTTTCAGTCCATTGAGCACCTCTTTAAACAGGCGGTCAAATTCCCAGCAAAGCTCATCTCCTTTTTTTACCATTCCGTTTTCGAAACGATAAACTTCTTCCAGGATCATCTTTTCATTTTCCATATGTCCCAGAATATGACGTCCGCTGGATGCTCCGATATCTACTGCCAGATAATATGTTGCCATTGTGAAACCTCCTAAATATTTAAGCTTTTCGTAATTAGTAATCTAAAATATCCCCAGAGTGTTCCTCTGGGGATATAGTGAATATGTTGTAAAACTATATGGCTAAAAGATTAGTCATAAAGGTTTGGAGCGATGCTCTCGTCTTCCATATTTGTGGAATCATACCAGTAACCAGCTGTCGGAACGTCTTCTACTTCGTCGCCGTTAGCTGCTGCTGTCAGAGCGTAGATTGCATAGTATCCCATCATAAGAGGAGACTGTGTAACAGCACCAAGGAATGTGCCATCCTGTACAGCTGCTTTGATGATAGAACCAGCGTCAAAACCAACACCGATAACATCGCCTGCTGCTGCGTCAGAACCAAGAACGTTCAGGTTAGCGTTAGCTGCAAGAACACCTTCTGCTGCAACCTGGTTAGAACCGAAAACAGCGATGCAGTTTTCTTTGGAAAGAATAGCCTGAGCCTCTGTGGAGCAAAGCTCTACAGTTGTCTGTGCCGGAACTGCAACCTGGATAACAACGTCTGCATCAGCTTCTTCAGCGTCAGCGCCTTCTGCTGCATTTACATAGAACTCGTTACCTGCAACTGCTACAGTTTTGCCATCAGCTTTGATGAGTTCGATCATTTTGTTGATGAATCCAGCTCCACGAAGCTGAATGTTCTGAGCGGTAGCATCCTGGTTGATCTCACCGATGATAACCTGTCCCTCAGCGTTAGCGATAACGTCTTTGATTGCTGCATACATATTCTCAGCTGCTACAGAACCAGCCTGAGCGTTATCTGTAACAACTTCTGCTACTACAGATCCTTCCGGAGCATCAGAAACACCAGTATCAAATGTTACTACCGGGATTCCGTCATCTGCACATTTCTGAAGAGCTTCTGTTACAGAAGAAGTATCGCATGCTGCAAGACCCATACCAACCGGTTTAGCTGCGATAGCTGTGTTGATCATGTTAACCTGGTCAGCGATATCAGACTCACTGTTTGGTCCCTGTGCTGTGAAAGTAACGCCCAGCTCATCAGCTGCTTTCTGCATACCTTCAACTGCTGCCTGCCAGTATGTAGACTGGAAGGATTTAACCATCATCGGGAACTCATAAGCTTCGTTTGCTTTCAGTCCCTCGAACTGAGCTGCCGGATCTGCTTCCTCTGCTGCGAAAACAGGAGCTGCTGTCATAGATGCTACCATTGCTGCGGAAAGACCTAATGCTACTAATTTTTTGATTGTCATTGTACTGCTTCCTCCTTAAAAATTATATAGTTTTTGGTTTATGATGATCCGTCAGGCGATCACGCCTGACGGTTCTCATACTTGGATAATAAATGAATGATTATAATGCTGCTGCTTTCTTTTCTTTGATGATGTCAATAAGAACTGCAACGATCAGAACCAGACCTGTGATGATCTGCTGCCAGTTTGCCTGAAGTCCGATATAAGGAAGACCAGTTTTCAGAAGCATGATGACAAAGATACCAACAAAGGTTCCGAGTACAGATCCATATCCACCGGTAGCCGCAACACCACCAACGAATACACCACCGATGGCATCCATCTCAAGACCGGCACCTGTACCAGGCTGTACGGTCGGGGTTACAGCTGCGTAAGCGATAGCTGCAAGACCTGTGAAAAGACCACATACTACATATACCATTACATGGTAGAATTTAACGTTGATTCCGGAAAGAGCTGCTGCTTCTTTATTGGAACCGATAGCGATGGTATAACGTCCGAATTTAGTATGATTCAGGACGAACTCCATCAGAAGTACCAGGATTACCATCCAGAGGAAACCGATCGGATAACGGTCTGCGCTTCTTCCTGTACCGATGGTAAGCTTGAAGATAGAATGGAACCATCCACCTTCCTGTGTAAGACCCGGCCATGGTGTAGCAGTACAGAGAGATCCGGCACCACGGGTGATCATACAGGTACAAAGAGTTGCAAGGAACGGCGGCAGGTTCATCACACCGATGAGAACACCGTTTAAGGTTCCGATCAGGACTCCGAGAAGCACACAAACCAGCATAGCAACGATAACAGGCATGCCATGGCTTCTTATCAGAGTTCCGCCGATCAGTGCGTAGCATACCATACCAGTACCGATGGAAAGGTCTACACCTCCGGTAATAAGCGGGAAGGTAACACCGATTGCCATCAGAAGATCATAGTATGAAAAATCCAGCAAACTCAGCATGGTGTTATATTGTCTGAACTCCTTACTCATAAAGGAGAAAATAGCTGTCAGAGCAATAACAACCAGTAAAACAATAAATCTCTGATCACTTAATATACTTTTTTTCTTCTTAGTCATGACTGTCCTCCTTAATCAATACTGCGTGTAGCCTTATCCATGATGTTTTCCTGGGTTGCTTCAGAAATATCAATATTTCCGGTTACTCTACCCTCGCACATGATGATGATACGGTCACTCATACGGAGAACTTCTGTCATTTCAGAAGAGATCATGATAATCGATTTACCTTCTGCTGCCAGTCTGTTCATCAGTTTATAAATTTCATTTTTTGCACCAACGTCGATACCTCTGGTCGGCTCATCGAAGATCAGGATATCACTGTCTCTTGTAAGCCATTTAGCGATAACGACTTTCTGCTGGTTACCACCGGAAAGGTTTACAACAAGCTGATCCGCAGTAGGAGTCTTTGTTGCAAGCTCTTTGATATATTTCTCAGTTACTTCTTTTTCTTTCGCTGAGTCGATCAGGAAGCCTTTTGTAAACTGCTCCATAGTTGCAAGTGTTGTATTTTCGATACAGGATTTCTGAACAACACATCCATATCTTCTTCTGTCCTCTGACAGATAACCGATACCGCATTTAACAGCATCCTGCGGGCTGTTGATCGTAACTTCACGAAGCTGTCCGTCTTTGCCCATAACGGAAATCTTTCCGCTCTGTTTCGGATCTGCGCCGAACAGTGCTCTGGCTGTCTCGGTACGTCCCGCACCCATAAGTCCGGAGAAACCAAGAATCTCACCTTTGCGGAGTTCAAAGCTTACATCCTGTACCATCTTGCCGGCATTGAGGTGTTCAACCTTAAGAACTACCGGGGCATCCGGTGCAACCATGCTGTGCTGCTTCGGATCTTCATAAATAACACGACCGACCATCATGTTGATGATATCTTCTTTTGTACTGTCTTTTGTGATAAGAGTTCCTACATAACCACCGTCTCGCATGACAGTTACACGGTCTGTGATGACTTTGATCTCATCCATACGATGGGAAATGTAAACAATTCCCAGACCCTTTTCACGAAGGTCACGAATGATGACAAACAGGTCAGCGATTTCTTTTTCTGTCAGAGCTGCGGAAGGCTCATCAAAGATGATAACTTCTGCTTTGTGGGAAATTGCTTTTGCGATCTCACACATCTGCTGTTTACCTACTGTCAGGTTATGCATTTTTTCTCTTGGGTCGATCTCAATGTTCAGCTCCTGAAACAGCTTCTTGGATTCTTCGATCATCTTTTTGTCATCGATGCGGAATCCTTTTTTTGGCTCACGGCCAATGAAGATGTTCTGAGCAACTGTAAGATCGCCTACCATGTTCAGCTCCTGATGCACGATTACCACACCTGCATCCTGAGCTTCTCTTGTGTTATGGAACTCAGTCTCTTTTCCTTTGTAAACGATAGATCCTGAATCCTTCTGATAAATACCGGTAAGAACCTTCATAAGTGTGGACTTTCCGGCACCGTTTTCTCCCATAAGCGCATGTACTTCGCCGCGTTTCACTTCAAAATTAACGTGATCCAGAGCATGAACTCCAGGAAAGGACTTATCAATGTCCTTCATAGTTAAAATAACTTCACCCATTGTTACATCCTCCCTTCAGATCAGTTCTTTCTGCGTCTTGCAGAAACGTCAGCGTAAACAGCTACGATTACAATGATACCTGTGATGATCATCTGCTGTCCTTTACCAAGGCCAAATGCCATGATTCCCTGCTGAAGAAGAGAGATGATAAACACACCGATCACAGTACCGCCGATGGAAGCAAGTCCACCAACCATGGATGTACCACCCATAACGCAGCCTGCAATTGCCTCGTTGTTATACTGATCACCATATCCAGGCTGAACAGTTGTATATGTAGCTACGAAGAACAGCGCAGCGATTCCTACCAGGAATCCGCAGATCATGTATGCAAGCATACGCCATTTTCTTGTATTAACACCGGAAAGACGAACTGCTTCGCTGTTAGATCCAAGACAGAGAATATAACGTCCTGGTTTTGTTCTGTAAAGAACGATTCCACAGATTACTGCAACTGTTAAAAAGATCAGAATACCTACCGGGAATCCATTTACAGAAACAATGTTTCTGAACCATCCGTTTACAGGGTCGCTGCTCAGCGGCCAGCTTACGGACTGAGTCTTTGTAAATACAGAAGCAAGACCCTTTGCAATGTTCATGGATGCCATGGATACGATGAATGGCGGAACAGACATATAAGATATCAGCCATCCGTTAAAGGTACCAAAGCAGAGACCGATCAGCACGCAGATTACCATAGCGGCTGCACATGGAACACCGTAGCTTGTCATGCAGTAACCGGAAACAAGTGCACAACAGAACATAACCGGTCCGATGGAGAAATCAATTCCTCCGGTCGCAATTACAAAGGTAACACCCAGTGACAAAAAGCCCAGGAAATACACATAGTTCAAAGTGGACTTGATGCTGTCCCCAACTGGGAATTTACTTCCAAGAACTACTTTGAAGACTGCGAACATAAGAATCAGGATACCTACGAGCAGGATCCTGTTCAGGCCGAGCTTCTTCACGATTGGATTTTGTTTCAGCTTTTCCAATTTCTTCACCCTCCTACTATTTTTCACACTTCTGTGTTTCTTCATAAATAATAACGTGATTCCCTCCGAATTGTAATGGAATATCTTACAAAAAAAGGTTAAAAATTTACGGTATCGTAATTTTTTAACCTTTTTATTTCTGTCATATTTACGGATATATTTCCTGTTTTTCCTCTGTTTTTGGTATTTTCAACGTATTAAACGGAAACAGGAGCTTTTCTATTTCACCGGAATACATATTTTCCGGTGTGACAAGCTGACAGCCGGAATCAATATTTGTTTCATAGCTCTGGCCTCTTAAAAGCCGCACGGTTTCTTCCACACCCAGATAGCCCATCTTGAATGCTTTCTGAACTACAATTCCGCGAAACACCCCATGTTCCATAAGCTGGACAGCTTCCTGAGAGCTGTCCACCCCCACTACCTTGATCCTGTCTTCCGATCCGGCTGCCTTAACAGCTCTTGCTGCCCCTACTGAGGAATATTCATTCATTCCTGCCACCATTTTCAGATCCGGGTATTTTACCATAAGCTCTGTTGTCAGTGCAAAAGATTTCTCATAGCTGGAATCACAGTAAACCACATCCACAATATTGTCAGCCATTTCTCCCAGGCCATCACGGAACCCCTGTTCCCGCTCCACAGCTGTGGAAACACCCTTTACATGGGCAACTACCGCAATCTGGTCATCCGGCTCCAGCATAGAAGCTGCAAACTCTCCCAGCTGCTTTCCTGCCTCAATATTATCTGTTGCCACTGTGATATCCTGTATATTCTCCTGCGTATAGGAATCTATAAAGGTAACTTTTATTCCCTGGTTTTTAGCTTTCTGGAGTAATTCATTTGATTCTGTAAAGCTGGAAGGCGAGATCAGTATGGCATCCGGCTGTTTTTCCACTGCCTCCGCAAGAATACGATTCTGCCCTTTCACATCATTCTCTTCTTCAGGAGCCATGATCTCAATCTTCGCCTTATACTCTTTCGCAGCCATCTGTGTTCCCAGTATCAATGAGGTCCAGAAATCATTGGTTCCATCTACGACCTTCGGGATATAGATCAGAGAAAGACGCCGTTCTCCTCCCGTGGCATTTCTGTAATAGATCATCCCTGCCATCATACCTGCCACACAAACGATCAAAAATGCAGCGACCCATTTTCTGTATTTCTTCATACAAGCCCCTCCTGTCTGCCCGGTATCGTGACCGTTGCAGTCGTTCCCCTGCCTTTTTCACTTTCATAGGTAATTCCATACTCATTTCCGTAGTACAGCTGGAGACGCTTCTGTACATTGTACACCCCTACTCCGTTGGACTGATAATTCACCTTGTGTTTATCATAAATATGTGCCAGCGTTTCCGAATCCATTCCCACACCGTTGTCGATCACCTGAATTACAGCATTTCCATTTTTCAAAAAGCCCTTTACCTGAAGAAGACCTTTGCTTTCCTTATACTTCAGGCCATGATAGATCGCATTTTCAATCACAGGCTGCAGCACCAGCTTGATAAGGGGAATATGTAATATAGACGGATCTACGTCAATCTGAAACTCCATTTTATCCTTATACCGCATTTTCTGAATGGTAAGATAGCCTCTGGCATACTCCACCTCCTGTCCTATGGACACCACTTCATCTTCATTGCTGATACTCTGGCGAAGAAGCCGCGCCAGCGCAGCCGTCATAAGAACAACCTCTTCGTTTTTCTTTCCTTCCGCCATCCAGATAATGGAATCCAGTGTATTATAAAGAAAATGAGGATTGATCTGAGACTGCAGGGCTTTCAGCTCACTCTTTCGTTTTGCTTCCTGTTCCCGGATATTCTGTTCCATCAGTTCCTGTATCCTGTGCGTCATCACATTAAATGAACGCGTCAGACTTCCGATTTCATTTACAGAGTCCACCACAATATCCGAAACACTGAAATCTCCCTCCTGGACTCTTTCCATGGAATCACACAGCTGCTGGATCGGCTGCGTAATACTTCTGGAAATAAATCTGGAAAAAAACAGAGCCACCACAATCAGCCCCATTGCCACCAGAACATAAAGGCTCTGCGCTTTATTGCTTTTACGCAGAAGCTCTTCCACACGCACACAGTCAACAACTGTCCACCCGGTTTTTTCCGATCTGGAAATAGAATACAGCTTCTCTCCACTTCCCTTTCCGGAAAGGACCGTATCGGAATCCGTTCCCATAATCAGACTGATATTTTCTGTCTGGAGTTCGTTATAAAGCTGCTGCTGCTGCGGATGATAGACAATATTCCCATCTGCATCCAGAATAAAGGCATATCCCTGATTTTCGACCATACTCTGATTGCACAGTTCACTGATGGCGCTGTAATTCAGGTCGATAAAAAATACGCCCTCTTTTTCATTGCCGGTTCCGGAAATCTTATTTCTGATCCCCCGGCTCAAAGTGATTACCCAGGGGCGCTCTCCGCTTATAATATGCTGTACATGAGAAGAACTGAGATAAGAGCTGGCTGTGCCATTTAAAGCATTCATGTACCATTCCTGGGTATGGATATCCAGATCCGGGTTTGCCAGACGCTGTGCATTATTGATCAGCATCCTTCCGTTTTCTCCGATAATACCCAGATTCAGGATGTCACTGCGGCTGTCCAGGATCGTCTTAAACTGATTCAGTATACGCCCTCTGGCCTCCGAATTGTTTTCATCTCCAAAAAGATAGGACTGAACATCCTCATTACTGGATACCAGATAGGAAATATTTTCCATGTAATCAATATAGGAATCGATATTCTGGTTCATTTGCTGGATAATCGTCTGCGTATACAAAGAAGAATTGTCAAAAACCGAGGTTCTTGTATAATTCATGGAAATCACAGTCACAATAATCACTGCTCCCAGCAGAAGCATTGATACCATGCTGAAAATAACACTCTGGATACTCCTGAATTTCCCCAGTAAAAAAGATTCCGGTTTGAATTTTTTCATCGTCTTTTCTCCCTGGCATATTCAGTAGGTGTCACACCTGTCATCTTTTTAAAGGAGATTCCAAAATAATGAGGATCTGAAAATCCCACTTTTTCTGCAATCTCATAGTTTTTCATTGTGGTATTTTCCAGGAGTTCCTTGGCCTTTTCCATTCTGGTGCGGATCAGTACTTCGGTAAAGGTCTCTCCGGTCATTTCTTTAAAAATGGTACTGAAATAGCTGGTACTGATATTTAGATAGGAACAGATATCATTCAGACTGAGATCCGGATCCATATAATTTTTCTGAATATAATCCATGGCCAGACGTGCCTGTTTCTGTCCGCTGGAACTGTTCATATCGGAAAGCATTTTAAAAATTTTGAGAATATAATTCTCTACTACCCGACAGGCACTGTCAAAGGACTTCTGCTCCGTGATTCTGTGAAGAAGTTCGTTTCTTCCCTTCAATACACAGTCCATATCTGCTGAAACATCCTCGCAGACACGATCCAGCGTTCTGACGATCTGCTGCAGGTACATACACGCACGGCTTTTTTCTACAAGGCTGTTTTTAACTGCGTTTTCAATTTCCTGAAATATCCTCTGAACGTCAGCGCACTCTCCGCTCTTAATAGCATCGATCAGATCATCCATAAGCGAATCGATGGACTCACTCTGCCCCGGCTCCTGTTCTGCCATATCAATCAGAAGCTTTCCTCCCAGAAGGTAGCGATACTGCATGACCTGTGCGGCCATATCATGAGAAAGGATCAGTTCTCCCGGTGTTTTTACCCAGTCTCCAATCCCCATGGATACATCGATTCCCATGACTTCCTTCATTTTATCCTGGATTTCTTTACAGATCATCCTTGTTTTTGCTGTAAAATCACGGCTCCATTTCTCCATGAACAGAATACAGACTCTGTTGCCGCCTTCCTGATATGCAATACCGGCCTGTTCTCTTGTCACGATCTCATTGCTGATATTATAAAGAACAAAAGTCATCAAAGCGCTTTCCTGCCTTTTTTCCATGTCCACCTGATACATATCAGAATAAAGGTCTATATCAAACATGGCTACCCGATATCTTACTGCGGAAAGTTCAATTCCCATACCCTGAAGCCTTTCCACACTCTCCTCTACATTAGTAGTGCAGTTTACAAGGGCTTCAATGGCTTTGGAACGGATAACCTGCGCATTTTTACGATAGTTTTCCGAAGCCCTGGTCAGTTTTTCCATTTTTACCTTTTCCCTGCGTGTCTGGTCTACTTTTTCTTTCATTTTATTGATCACAGCTGTCAGTTCTACTGCCGTCACCGGTTTTAAAAGGTATTCACTGACATTATACTGGATTGCTTTTTTTGCATATTCAAATTCTCCGAATCCACTGAAGATTACGATCACAACCTCCGGATAATTGTCGTGGAGAAAATGGCTCAGCTCCATACCGTCCATATAAGGCATCAGGATATCCGTAAGAACAATGTCCACCTGATGTTCCTTCACAAATTCAGCTGCCTGCTGCCCGTTTTCGCAGATTCCCACCAGTTCGCAGTCCAGCCCTTTCCAGTCAATATTTTCTTTAATGGCATCTCTCACCAGAATTTCATCATCAACAAGTAATATGCGGTACATAAATGTAAAAATCCCCCATTTTAGATTTTTATATAAAATTTCCTAGAATGTATCTTACCACAAACCCGCAAAATTGGGAATATGCAAATAAGCATTTAAAAGACGGGCAGTTTCCAGCACACCTACCGGGATTTCCATTCCCATTTATTTCGTTTTCAACATGATCGCCATGCTTTATATCCTGAAAAACTGCCGTATTTTCACCTATCAGGAAATTGAGACTTACTGGACGAAAATGTTGATCGGATAAATGAAGCCGACCTTAGCTCCTTACTTTTTAATCTTCTTGATAATGCTATGGATGCCTTAAGTCGCCCCCACCCGTAAAACGGGTGGCTCGACGGACGGCTATAAGCCTTTAATGCTAGGCCAGCGTCTCAAGGCGCTGGCTTTCGCTTTGCTCCAGCCACTCTGCTTTTGACTCGTCGCCGCCCTTAAAAGGGCATTTGTATTACTTCGCCTTAACCCTTAAAAGGGTCTTCATATTCTTTTACACTAAGCTTATCCTGCATAATATCATATCTTTCCTGTTCTTGGATGTATTTACGTACTGTGGCGTCATTTACCCCTACTGTACTTACATAATATCCTTCACTCCAAAAATGCCTGTTTCCAAATTTGTACTTTAAATTTGCGTGCCTATCAAATATCATAAGTGCGGACTTCCCCTTTAAATATCCCATAAAGCTGGAAACACTGTATTTTGGCGGTATGCTAACTAACATATGGATATGATCGGGCATAAGATGCCCTTCAATAATTTCCACACCTTTGTAAGAGCACAACTGTTTTATAATATCTCTAATATCAGCTTTGTATTGATTATAGTTCAAAACACCTACACGATGCGTAGATGTTTTGAACAGGCTAAAGCCGTATGCAAAAAATCCGTCAGTCCCTCTTTTACAGAGCCTGACGGATTCTTTCTATATTATATATATTTTATTTCACGATCACTCCATCCTCGTCCCAGAGGTCATGCCAGTCGTTGGCGCCTTCCCAGAGGAATACCTGACCTTTTACAAGGCGGTTGCCTTTTTCCAGAGTGGAGATGATTTGCATTTCCTCTTCTGTCAGAGGATCTTCTGTCACGCATTTCAGATTGGAAGCAAAATTATGTACAGAAAATGGAATGGAGATTTCCCCTCTCTGATGCGCCCATTTCAGAGCAATAAGCGCCGGATGTACACCGTGAGCCTCTGCAATAGCTTTCATTTCCGGACGCTGAAGATCTGCCACATCCTCCGGGCAGATATCTCTTTCCGGTCTTCTTGGTGAACCAAGAGGCATGTAGCCTACCGGCTGGATGTTGTGAGCCACCAGATAATCATAAAGCTCCTGCTGCTGGAAGCATACGTGAAGCTCCAGCTCGCAGGCTGCCGGTTTAATCTGCATAAGCGGGAGCACTGCCTCCAGCTTCGGAATAGTCATGTTGGAAATACCTATGTAGCGGATCATACCTTTTTCCACAAGCTTCTCACACTGACGATAGGTATCCATGAATTCTTCTACGCTGAAAGGTCTGGAATCAGGATTTCTGGAATCCACATCACATCCCGGCGCATGGTAGTTCGGAAATGGCCAGTGAATAAAATACATGTCCACATAATCGCACTGAAGATCCTGGATGCTCTTTCTGCAGGCTTTTTCTACATCTCTGTGCATGTCGTTCCATACCTTTGTCATGATAAAGAGATCTTTTCTCTCTACGACGCCCTGGTCAAAAGCATCCTTAAATACCTTTCCGATCTGCACCTCATTGCCATAGCAGGCAGCACAGTCAAACATGCGGTAGCCACAGCGTACTGCACCGGCTACTGCTGCGGAAACATCTTCTGCGGAAACACGGTCGGAACCAAAAGTTCCCATTCCTACACAGGGAACCTGTTCTCCGGAAGAAAGTGTTACTTTCGGCACAAGTGCCGGATTAATAAATTCTGCCATTTTTTCGTCTCCTTTTCTTGTTTATATTTTACAGGGAATTTCTGCTCTTTGCAGGCAGATATCCATTACAGTTTCGTGATCTTAATCTCAGGAAGCAGTTTTTCCATATCCTGCATCACAAAAAAACCTGTTTCCTCCCGCATGGCAGCTGCCGCGGAAATGGCGCTTGCCTTTTTCAGCATCTCCGGAAGAGAAAGTCCTTCCTCCATTCCAACAGCAAAGCCTGCGATCATGGAATCACCGCAGCCTACTGTATTTACTGCGTCAATCTTCGGTACCTCTGCCCGGAATATCCCCTCTTCTCCTACCGCAAGGGATCCGTCTGCGCCAAGAGATACTGCCACTATTTTCACTCCATTTTTGTGGATTTCCTTTGCAGCATCAATAATCTCCGCTATATCATTGCAGGTTTTTCCAGTGAGCATGCGGATCTCGTCAATATTTGGTTTGATCAGAGTGGGCGAAGCCTGGATTCCCATTTCCAGAAGCTTCCCGCTGGTATCCAGGATCACCTGTTTTCCTGCGTTCTTCCCGATTTTTACCAGACGCTGATAAGCGGTTCCATCCAGTCCTTTTGGTACGCTTCCGGACATTGCCACAACTTTTGCATCTGTTACAAGCGTACGGAATTTTTCCTCAAATCCCTCAAATTCCTTTTCAGTAAGGGTAAAGCCTGGTTCCAGAAATTCTGTCTGCACATGATTTACTTCATCCCAGATATTAATACAGGAACGGCTTTCTGCCTCCACATGATAGAATTCGCTTTTGATCCCGAATGGTTTCAGGGAATCCTCAATATAGTTTCCTGCATGACCGCCCACAAATCCGGTTGCCACAACCTCTGCTCCGTATATAGCCACCGGCTTGGAAACATTCAGGCCTTTGCCACCGGGAACGTAAGAACATTCTTTTACCCGGTTGACCTGTCCCACCTGATAACCTTCCACTACATACCGCTTATCAATGGCGGCATTTAAAGTTACTGTCAGTATCATTTCAGTTTTCCTCGTTTGACAAAAGAATCTTTCCCTTTACAAGTCCCGGTGTTTTGTAAAGCTGGAAGGCTTCCTGTGCCTGACTCATTGGTATTTTTTTATAGATAAATCCCGGATCAAATTTCAACTGTCCTGTTGCAAAATAATGAGCGGTAAGCTCCCATTCCTTTCCCGGGAACGGAGCGCTGTAGGACATCCAGGAACCGGTAAGTTTAAATTCTTTACGGTTCATATTCTCCCACTGTGCCGGAGTGAAAGAAAGTTCCTTATGAGGAGTACCGATAAAGCATACATGTGCTTTGTTTGCCGCCAGTTCAAATGCCATATGCATAGTTGGGATCTGACCTGCTGTTTCAAACACATAGCCGTAGCCTTTGTTTTCAGTAATCTCCATAGCGGTTTTCATGTAATCTTCTTTTGTGGTATTTACTACTTCATCCGCACCAAGACGTTTCGCCAGTTCCAGACGCTCATCGCTGATGTCAAAAACTACCACCTTTTTGGAGCCGAAAATCTTTGCCCACTGCATGGTAAACATACCAATGGTACCGCCTCCGAGGATCGCAACACATTCACCTCCCTGATACTCATTCTGCAGAATACCATGAAGAGCCACGGTAGAAGGCTCAAACATTGCCCCCTGCTCATAGGGAATGGATGCGTCAAAGGGAACGGCATTCTGCTCCGGAACTACCACATAATCCGCATTGCTGCCCTGTTCTCTGGATCCGATAAAGCTGTAGTGCTTACAAAGAGAATAATTTCCTTTCTGACAGTCCTCACATTTCATACATGGAACAAGGGGTGCTCCGGATACCCGGTCTCCCACCTTTACCTTTGTAACACCCTCTCCGATCTCCACTACATCACCGGAAAATTCATGTCCCAGGACAATCGGGTAAAAATGTACACCATGATTCAGTACACGGGGAATATCTGAGCCACAGATTCCGGAATACCTGACCTTGATCTTCACATACCCCGGTTTTACCTGCGGTTCCGGGATTTCCTGATACTGCACATCTTCATTTGCCACAACAACTGCTGCTTTCATTATCCAAATACTCCTTCCATTTCTTTATGATTTCTTTATGATTTTTTCATCAGACCGGATAAAGACCGGTATAATTCCAGATAGATTTCATAATTTTTGTCATAAACTTCTTTTTTCTCCGGATCCGGATGATGGGTTCTGGTCACCTTCACCGTCTGAGAGACTGCCTCTTCATAATCCTCATAAAATCCGGTTCCCACACCTGCCAGAAGCGCCGCTCCCAGTGTGGTGGCTGTATCTGACGCAGGAACTGCCATTGCTTTTCCGGTAATGTCTGATTTGATCTGTGTCCAGAGCAGAGAGTTGGCAGAGCCTCCCATGGCGCGGAGAATATCTGCCTCTGCGCCGGCTTTTTCTGCTGTTTCCAGATTATGACGAAGCGAAAATGCCACTCCTTCCATACAGGCGCGCACCATATGACCTTTTGTTTTTGAAAAATCAAGTCCGTAAAATACACCTTTCGCATGAGGATCCCATATCGGAGATCGTTCTCCGGCCATATAAGGCAGAAATACCAGTCCGTCACATCCCGGATCCACTTTTTCGGCAATTTCATTCAGCTGATCCAGAGAGGAAACTCCTGTCTGTTCTTTCATCAGACGCTCGTAATCAGCAAACTCTCTCTCAAACCAGCGCATAACGCCGCCTCCGCCTGTGGTTCCTCCCTGAAGAAGCCATTTGCCCGGAATCACATGGAATCCCAGGATCAGGTGGGGATCCGCCTGATATTGTTCCATGCAGATACTCATCCCGCCAGCCTGACCGCCCTGTTCCTGCGTCTCTCCGGCATGGATCACACCTGCTCCCAGAGTACCGCAGGCAGCATCCAGACCACCTGCTGCCACAGGTGTTCCTTCTGCAAGTCCGGATTCTTCTGCTGCTTTTTTTGTCACTGTTCCTATAATCTGATCGCTTGGTACGATTTCCGGAAGAAATTCTCTGGGGATTCCCATTTTTTTACACATTTCTTCATCCCACTGTCCGGTACGCATATCAAAACAGTGGAGTCCATAACCCTGTGAAAGATCCTGAGAGATCTGCCCGGTCAGCTTAAAGGCGATATAGCTGTTGGACTGAAGGATCTTATGGGTTTTTCTGTATACTTCCGGACGATTCTCTTTGTACCAGAGGATTTTTGCCGTAGTATAGGAAGGCTGCAGGGAGTTGCCTGCAACACGAAAAATCTTATCTGCCCCGATATCTTCATTGAGACGGTCACAGATGGACTGTGCCCTGGTATCCATCCAGATAGGTGTGTTCGTAAGCACTTTTCCGTCCTTATCAATGGCAATGGCGGACCAGCTCTGACCATCAATTCCCACTCCGGCAATCTCCTCCGGACGGACATCCGCCTTTTGGAGCACCTGACGGACAGCCCCGCAGACGGCGCTCCACCATTCCTCCGGATCCTGTTCTGCCCAGCCTTCCCGGGGATAATATACCGGATAATCGCCGCTTGCGGCTGCCAGTACCTGTCCCTGCCTGTCAAAAACAGCTACTTTACAGGCACTTGTTCCTATATCGATTCCCATTAAATATGATTTTTTCATAGATACTCCCTTTCATAGCTGAGCCACTGATTTGCCTGAAATAATTTCTGTATTCAGTTTTTCTGTCATATACTCTGATATTTCCCCGCTGCCTTCCAGCCTTTTCAGCATGATCCCAGCTGCTTTTTCCGCGATTTTTTCGGTAGGCTGGGATACAATGGTCAGCTTGGGATTACAGGCTCTCGCAAAGGGAAGATTATCAAATCCTACCAGCGACAGCTGTTCCGGAACGTGAATTCCCAGTTCGTTTAATCCGATTACGGCTCCCATGGTCATTTCATAGTTGGTCACAAACACAGCTGTCATATGTGGATTTCTCTTTACCAGTTCTTCCATGGCGCGAACACCTCCCTGAATGGTATAATCCCCATGGACGATCAGCGATTCCCGCACCGGTATGCCAGCTTCCATAAGACCGGAATAATAACCTCCAAGCCGCTCCTGAGCTGTAGATATATTCTCCGAACCTGCAATAATGCCAATATCTCTGTGCCCTTTTTTGCAGAGCAGTCTTACTGCATCCACGGCTGCGCTTTCATTATCCACCAGTACGCTGTCACAGGAAACTCCTTGTATTTTCCGGTCAATGAGAACAATCGGCTTACCGGTCTTCTGAAATCGTTTCAGATGTCCTCCTTCCGTGTCTACAGGCATATTAATGATTCCATCCACCCGTTTTCTGCTCAGAAATTCTACCGCTTCACACTCCAGACTCTTATCTGTACGGCAGTCACAGACGATCGTTGCATATCCATGATTTCTCAGGATATCCTCCATTCCGGTAATGATCTCTGCGCAGAATACATTATTCAGCTCCGGAATAACAACTCCTATGGTTTTTGTAGCATTTGTCTTCAGGTTTCTGGCAACCTCATTTACTTCATAGTGGAGTTCTTCTATTGCCTCTTCAATTTTTTTCCTGTTCTTTTCTCTTACGTTTCCGCCATTAAAATAAGAAGAAATGGTCGCAAGACCCACTCCGGTCCGCTTTGCGATATCCTTCATAGTTGCTGCCATAAAATTCCCCCTGTCAGTTCCCGTTCAAACCACTTTCTGTTTCAGGCTTTTCCATCACATCCGCAGACCTGCATACGATATTTCACCAGTTCTTTTACAGCCTGGATCGCCGCCCTTCCATAAACCTTCGGATCAATGATGTTCTCTTTTTCTGCAAAGGTCTCTCTGACTGCTTTTGAATATGCCTCTCTCAGCTCGGTTGCAAAATTCACCTTACAGATACCACGTTTCACACATTCTCTTACTTCATCATCACTTAAGCCCGACGCTCCGTGAAGAACCAGAGGGATTTCCACAACCTTACGGATCTCACTGAGCCTTTCCTTATCCAGTACCGGTGTTCCCACATAAAAACCATGAGCGGTTCCAATGGCTACTGCCAGGGAAGTAATTCCTGTCCTTTCGGCAAATTCCTTTGCCTCCTGTGGATCGGTATTTGTATCAGCCTCTGCCTCCAGATCATCTTCTTTTCCACCTACTTTTCCAAGTTCTGCCTCGCATGGAATATCAAGTGCCCTGGCTGCATCTGCTGTTTTTTTGGTAATCTCAATATTTCCTTCAAAATCAAGCTTGGAGCCGTCGATCATCACAGAGGTATAGCCTGCTTTCATTGCCTGTACCGCCAGTTCAAAGCTGCTTCCATGATCCAGATGAAGACATACCGGCACACTGGCTTTTTTTGCCTCTGCCGCCACGATCGCCCCGTATGTCTCTACTGTTCCATATTTGATGGTTGAGGGGGTTGTCTGGATCATTACAGGGGCTTTCAGTTCCTCCGCAGCCTCAATGATTGCTTTTACCATTTCCATATTTTCCGCATTAAAAGCGCCTACTGCGTATCCTCCCTGCTGGGCTTTTAAAAGCATTTCTCTCGATGTAACAAGTGGCATGATCGTTTCCTCCTTATAGTTCCCTGTATTTATTTCCATTCCGGCTTCCGATATTTTTAAAACCGAAACGTTTCTGTTTTGTTTTTATGATACCTCTCCGAAACGTTTCTGTCAACCGTAAAATATTCATCTTTTACAGGAAAATATTACCTTGAAAGTTGAGTCGAACACAGGTAAAGTCTATAGTAGAAAAAAATGATCGGAGGTACTGAAATGTTAAAAGGAATTCCTGAAATCTTATCACCTGAATTATTAAAGGTATTATGTGAAATGGGTCACAGCGACCGTCTTGTGATCGCAGACGGAAACTTCCCTGTGGAATCCATGGGCAAAAACGCCATTACCATCCGCTGTGATGGCCATGGTGTTCCGGAAATTCTGGAAGCTATTCTGAAAGTATTCCCACTGGATACTTATGTGGAGAAACCGGTAAATCTGATGGAGGTTATGCCTGGTGATACAGTAGAAACACCTATCTGGGATACCTATAAAGAGATCATCCGCAAATATGATGACAGAGGTGACGCTGTTGTAGGAAATATTGAGCGTTTTAAATTTTATGATGAAGCAAAAACCGCTTACTGCATCATCTCTACAAGCGAAAAGGCACTGTATGCAAACGTAATGCTGCAGAAGGGTGTTGTGATCAACGACTGAGCCATTGGGGATACATGGCCATCCGGCTATGGGGTGAAGTAATTAAAATAACAGAAGAAGCTGATCCGGATTCAAAACGGTCAGCTTCTTTTTTATTTCTGGACAGTGCTAAAATTACATGCTATGATGTAAACCATAATCTGTAACCGGTCACAGCAGTCAGGATATTGGAGGTTCCCTATGAAATATCGAATAAAGAAATTGCTGTCTCTGCTTGTCAGTGCTTCCCTTGTAGCAGGAAATATCACGGTTTCCGCTGCGGATTTTTCTTCGGAAACTGATGCAGTTATTTTCTCTCCTGAATCAGCTGCAGAAAGTGAATCCGATAGCATCATCCTCTCGGATGAGCCGGATGCCTCTCCCGAACAGGAGGAAACGCCGGAACTTATCATTTCTCCTCCGGAAGAGGAAGCTTTGCCGGAAGGAACTCCGGAATTTACAGAAATCCCTTCTTCAAATGCTGCAGACATTCCGGATAAAGATTTTACAGATGGAGAAGTCGCTCCGAAAAATGAACTTTTCTCCTCCGGAGAAACAGAAAGCACAGCCGCCGATTACATTCTCGGACGGCCGATGACCGAGCAGGAAATTCAACAGCAGCTGGCTCTCATGGGCGATCCGGAAGCATTTGTTCCTTCTGAAAATCCCGACAGTCAGCTGGATATAGACATGTATGGATTCAGCGATCCCTGTTATGATGCCCGCGAGGACGGACTTGTCACCTCTGTAAAAAGTCAGAACCCCTTTAATATCTGCTGGGCATTCAGCCTTGTTTCCAATTTTGAAACCTCTCTCTTAAAGCAGGGAGCCGGAAACAACGACCTGTCCGAAGAGCATCTTGCCTATTTTTTTGCCAACAGAGTCAATAATCCTTTGGGCAACACACCGGATGACAGGATTCTTCATTTAAAAAAAGACTATCATGATGGCGGAAACGGAATGGTCGCTTCTTTCTTCCTCAGCACCTGGTCAGGGATGGTCAATGAATCCAAAGCCCCTCTTCCTACAGACTCCACACACACCTCAGATCTGTCCGTTCCTCTGGCGGACAGTCTTGCCTATGATACCGACGCCTATATGAGGGATGCCGTTTTTTCTGCCTATTCAGAGGATCGCATGAAACTCCTGATATCCGAATATGGTTCTGTTTCCGCTATGATCCTTATGGATAATACCGGAACCTATTATCGGGCGGAAACTGCTGCCTCCAGCTGTCCTTCTTCCGGCAGGGTCAATCATGCAGTTACAGTGATCGGATGGGATGACACTTATTCAAAGGAAAATTTTTCTGCTGCGTCCGGGGTAAAGAACGACGGGGCATGGATCGTCAAAAACAGCTACGGAACTTCCTGGGGAAAAAACGGGTATTTTTATCTTTCCTATGAAGATGCCTCCATTACCAATCTGGTCTGCAATACAGCTGTTTCCTCTCCTGCTTACCCAAATAATTATTTTTATGATGGCGCCTCCACAGGTACAGTCAGTGTCCGATTTCCTTCCGGCTATTCTATTGCCAATGTGTTCACTGCCAATGCCGGAAATGGAAATGCTGAGGAACTTGGAGAAATCGTAGTTGCATCCAAACAGGATTTTACAGAATACCTGATTCAGGTCTATACGGATCTGAAAAACCCTCTGGATCCCACAAGCGGAACGCCGGCCTTTGCCGCACCGATATCGTACACACAACCATTAGCCGGAATTTCTACCATTTCTCTGGATACACCGGTCACACTGACACAGGGAAGCAGGTATTCTGTTGTATTGACCTTCCCCGGAGAAGAAACCCGATACTATGTAGAATCCACAACCTCCGCAGAATCCGGATCCTGGTTTCAGGCAATTGCCGGACTAAAAACCGGTCAGAGTTTTTCTTCTCCTGACAGAACAAAATGGACAGATTGTGCAGCGCTTTCCACAGGCGGCTACTGCTTCAGTATCAAGGCACATACGCGCACACTTGACAGACCTGTGGAACTTCCTTCCACAGTGCCTGCTACTCCAAAGCCTACCGCTGCACCAAAACCTACCGCTGCACCAAAACCCACCGCTACTCCGAAACCGCGTACCTTTCATGTCACCTATAAATCCAACACCCGGCTGAAAACAGGAAATATGCCTTCTGACCGGACAAATTATACCTCAGGAAAAACAGTAAAGGTCAGAAATGCCCCTTACTGTACTTCCCGTTTCTTTCTTGGCTGGAATACACGGTCTGACGGAAAAGGAACTTATTATTATCCGGGACGTACTTTTAAAATCACCGGAAATATAACTTTATATGCACAGTGGAAAACCACCTGCACGTCTTCCTCCCGGCTCATTTACCGGGTCAATGGAAAACAGACCGTGTCCTGCTGTGGAACTTCTAATTCAAACATACGAAAAGTTACCATTCCTTCCACCATCAAATACCACGGGATCACATATAAGGTTACCTCTGTCAAATCCAATGCCTTCCGTGACAAGAAGCGGCTTTCCAGCGTTTCTGTCGGAAACCAGGTTTCCGTAATCGGGTCCAGAGCTTTTTATAACTGCCGTTCTCTGAATCGGGTGACCACAGGAACCGGACTGAAACAGATTGATTCCTATGCATTTGGACGGGTAAAACGCGGATGTATTCTTACCATACGCAGCACCCGGCTGAAAAAAGTGACTTCTCAGATTGATTACCGCTCTCCTAAAATGACTGTAAAAGTGCCCAAAAAGAAGTATTCCTATTATCGCCGTCTTTTCAGAGCAAGATCAAAAACCGTTTCTGTAAAAAAATATTGACTAAAAAAGGGAATGTCGCCGGTTCTTCCGGTACATTCCCTCTTTCGTTTTTCATCGTTTTTTGAAATGGTAAATAATAATTCCAGCCACTGCAGCCACGGTTGCTGCCACGATCCACAAAAACGGAGTCGGAATCTGAGACTCTGTTTCTTCTGTCACCTGACTTCCGGACACCTCTTCTACACTTTCCGGCTGTATCTCTTCTGTTGGTTCCCCTGAATCAGAAGGCTGTTGCGTCTCCGTTGGAGTTGAAGTCATCTCCTTAGCTTCTTCCGAAGCATCCGCAGCTGAAGGAGCCGCTGTTGCAGAAGGCATCTCAGTCACAGAAGGGACTGCTGTTGCGGAAGGCATCTCAGTCACAGAAGGGGCTGCTGTTACGGAAGGCATCTCAGTTACAGAGGGCGCCGCTGTCGCAGAAGGTGCCAGCGTTTCCATTGGGATCAGTGACGCTTCTTCTGTATTGTCCAGATTTACCCACCCCTCTTTTCCATCCACGGTGGTCACTCCCCATCGGCTTCCATCTACCATTTCCGCCTCCTGGGTTATATGGAGGGTATCTCCATTTCTGATATCCCGGACGCCGGGAATCTCTCCGTATTTTTCTCCCGGCCCCTGATAGAGCTTCTGTGTCCCCTCTTTGGTATATGCTGTAATCTCATAATCTGCATTATAATTTACATGATCGCGACCCGCAATATACAGCTCCGAATCAATTGCCTCTTTTCGGGACTTTGCCGGACGGCAGTCATCCAAAGCGACAAATCCCTTCATTCCATGATAGGTTATGTATCCCCAGGTACGGTTATTTGCTTCGTCACTTACTTCACCCTCGATATAAAGAGCTGTGCCATTGGGAATCAGCTCTTCGTCCAGTCTGGCAGATTCCAGATCCGGATTGGCATAAATATGGATTCCTCCCGGTTTTGACTCCACGATCATATAATAATCCGTAGCATAGTCCGGTTTTGTTTTTCCTTTTTGTGCATCGGCTGATACTGTCACAGAGAAACACAGACACAGTAAGAATGCCAGCCAGATCTTCCCATATTTTTTCATATTACAGATACTCCCCTTATCTCTGCCTTTCTTCAGGCTTCCTGTCGTTCATTTTGTATGTATTTTTATCATAACACAGATTGTTCTGTTTGATAATCCCTATTCGTTCTGTATATTTCGATCTTTTTCTCCATAAAAAACCGCATCCTATCCTTCCTGTTCCGGTGTCCACCATGGGAATTCCCGGTTCAGCCATTTTTCACAGAGACTGCTCCACTCTTCACAGGCTCTCACAATTCCCCTGCCGTTCGGATTCGCCGTGAGCTCGTTTCCAAGTCCGATCCCATGGATTCCCTCCGGAAACAGATGATATTCCACAGGATTCCCATTTTTGACCATTGCCCGGACAAAACTCAGAGAGTTTTCCGGAAGTACGGTAGTGTCCTCAAATGTATGCCACAGAAACGTTCTGGGTGTATCCTGATCCACCTGATTTTCCAGGGACATTTTTTCCTTCAGTTCCCCGTATCGTTCTCCCAGAAGATTTCGGAAGCTTTCTTCATGTCCAAACTGACCGGATGAGATCACCGGATAGCAGAGGATCATTCCATTGGGGCATATCTCTTCTGCACGGAGCTTCAGCGCCTCTGTGATCTCGCCCTTATTCCAGAAGGTTCCAAGTGACGCTGCCAGGTGTCCTCCTGCCGAAAATCCCATGACAATGATTTTTTCCGGATCGATCAGCCACTGAGCGCTTCTGTTTCGCAGGATGCTTACCGCCTTTGCCAGCTGATGAAGGGCTGTGGGATAGACTGCCGGAGCAACACTGTAGCGAAGAACTGCCGTATGATATCCCATACTCATAAATTTCACTGCAACAGCCTCCGCCTCCCTGTCCGAGGTCATACGGTAGGCTCCTCCGGGGCAGATCAGGATCACCGGGCGTATCTGTCCCGGATAAAGTTCCTGCGATTCTTCCCAGAAATATGTCATCATATATGCTTCATTCTGATTATTTCTTTTTGGTTCAATCATGATTTTTTCATGTATCATACTTGTTTTCGATTCCTCTTTTCCAATATAAACTGTTATTTACCTTTATTTTACCATAAGAACTTTTTACCGGACAATCTGTTTCTTTCCTGATGATATTTTCATTGTAAACTTTTTGTCCAATTGTTATAATGGTAACAATCTATAACAACGAAAGGAAACAATCTGTCTTGAAAACACTGATCCTGAATGGTTCTCCGCGAAAAAATGGAGATACCGTAAGTCTTTTAAAAATTTTAAAGAAAAACCTCCGGGGAGAGGTCAAAATGGTAGATGCTTATTACTGCAATATTGCTCCTTGCGTAGACTGCCGCTATTGTTGGAAAAATCCCGGCTGCTGCGTCAAAGATGAAATGCAGGAGATCTACTCCTACATTGAAGAATGTGATAATGTTCTCATTGCCTCACCCATTTATTTTTCAGAGCTGACCGGAAAGCTTCTGGATCTGGGAAGCCGCCTGCAGACCTATTTCTGCGCAAAGTTCTTCCGTAACGATATGCCCATAACAAAAGAGAAAAAAGCGGCAGTACTTCTGGTAGGAGGAGGGAAAGGCAGCATGGAAAAAGCCTTCGATACCGCCCAGATCCTTCTCCGTGATATCCACGCCACGAATCTTTTTCCTCTGATCTCCTACCACGGAACAGATGATTCTGTAGTGGCGGAGGATCCGGAAATGCTGAAAAAGCTGGATGAACTTTGTAAATTTTTTAATTCATAACGCCTTCGTAATCAAACATGGGAATGAAGCTTTCTTCAGCCGTCTCCCCCTCCTGGATAAAAGCATTTTCTACTCCGATTTCAAGAGCATAGGAAACAAGCCTCTGATATTCCCTGCGAGTCACCCTGCGATCCAGCTCCGGAAATTCTTTTTTTACCTGGGGAAGAGGGGTATACTGATTCATAAGACTTAAATATACCTGATCTCCGTAGGTTTCATACACATACTTTACCACTGCCCGGGCATTTTTTACATGGCCGGGCAGCAAAAGATGTCTTACGATCACACCGGACTTCATCATTCCTTCTTCGTCAAATTCCGCCTCTCCTGTCTGATTCACCATTTCTTCCAATGCTGCCCGGACGATTTCCGGATAGTCAGGCGCCTTTGAATAACGGGCTGCCGGTTCCCTTTCCATATATTTAAAATCCGTCAGATATACATCTACAATCCCTCTCAGCATTTTCAATGTTTCCACTTTTTCATAACCGCTGCAGTTATAAACAACAGGAATCTTCAGCCCCTGTTCCTTTGCTTTTCCGACCGCCCGGATGATCTCAGGCGTATAATGGGTAGGCGTTACAAGATTAATATTATGAGCGCCTTTTTCCTGAAGTTCCAGAAAAATTTCCCCCAGACGTTTTTCACTGATCTCCATTCCTGCCTCTGTACTGGCAATCTGATAGTTCTGGCAATATACGCACCGCAGGGGACATCCGGAAAAAAATACCGTCCCGGATCCTCTTTCTCCGGAAATACATGGTTCCTCCCAGAAATGAAGTGCAGCCCGTCCCACCAGTATATTTTTTCCGGATACTCCGCAGATTCCGGCTTTTCCATTTTTCCGATCCGCACCGCATTTTCGCGGGCAAAAGTTACATTCTTTCACAAGATCCCCCTTTCACAGATAAAGAAGGAGCCATTGCTCCGGCAGATCATTCGTCTGCCTTTGCAACAGCCCCATCTATCATGGCATTTTACAACAACCAATATAATAATTATTTGTAAAGCGGTCCGTAGTTCTTGCAAGCACGGAAATCAGCGCCTTCTTTGTCCATTCCGAATGCATTCCATGCTGCCGGACGGAAGATCTTCTCTTCCGGAACGTTATGCATGCAAACCGGAATTCTCAGCATAGAGCACATTGTGATAAGGTCTGCACCAATGTGTCCGTAGGAGATTGCACCGTGGTTAGCGCCCCAGTTGTTCATTACACTGTAAGCATCCTTGAATGCGCCTTCTTTTCCGTCGCATCTTGGAGCAAACCATGTACATGGCCATGTATAGTCTGTACGTTTCCAGAGTGTATCAGAAACTTCTTCAGGAAGAGCTACTGTCCAGCCCTCTGCGATCTGAAGAACCGGTCCAAGGCCTTTTACAAGGTTCAGACGGATCATAGTAGCAGGCATCTGGTCTTTTGTCTCAAATCTGGAAGAGAATCCGCCGCCACGGAAGTATCCGTTGTCAGCTGCGTTCCATGTAGTTGCCTCCATGATCGCTTTCTGATCTTCTTCTGTAACATTCCACCATTCTTTCATAACAGCATTGCCGTTTTCGTCTTTTGCACCGCCGTTTGCATCAAGGCAGCAAGCGCCGGAGTTGATCAGATGGATGATTCCACCATTTTCTTTTGCAACGCCTTCAAGATCATAATCTGTTACTCTCTTAACAGCATCCGGGCTCCAGTATGTACGAACATCTGCAAACATCTGTGCACGGTTGGTAAGGAGTTTCATAAACAGCATGCCAAGACCATTGAGTACGTCGTTCTCTGTAGCCAGGATGTATGGCTCTCTTGCGCCATTCCAGTCGAAGGAAGTATTCAGTACTGCCTCTGCAAAGTCGCCGTTCGGATAGAAGTCTGTCCACTGTCTCTGTCCCTGGAAACCGGCAGCGATCGCATTGTGACCGATTGCTTCCTCAGAGAATTTCGGATCAAGTTTGTCACAGCCATTCATCAGCTCTTTGATGATAACTGCCATCTTAACAACAAATTCAAACTGCTCTTCTTTTTTCTCTTCTGACATCTGAAGTTCTTCCGGGTTCTTGTCAAAGCCGATTGTGCAGGTCTTCTTAGCCCATGCAAGAGCTTTTTCGAACTCTTCGTGATCATAGATGCCCTCTGTCATACGGCGGATGATCTCTACCTCGTCAACAGATTCTACACGCATTCCAAGATAGGACTCGATAAAGTCGGAATCCACGATAGATCCGCCGATACCCATACAAATGGAACCGATCTGCAGCCAGGATTTGCCTCTCATGGAAGCTGCTGCAACTGCTGCACGACCGAATCTGAGGATTTTTTCCTTAACGTCTTCCGGAATTGTTGTGTCATCAGCATCCTGAACTTCATGTCCGTAGATACCAAATGCCGGAAGTCCTTTCTGTGCATGTGTAGCCAGAACGGATGCAAGATAAACTGCACCAGGTCTCTCAGTTGCATTGAAGCCCCATACAGCTTTGATTGTCTGAGGATCCATATCCATTGTCTCAGAGCCGTAGCACCAGCAAGGTGTTACTGTAAGAGTAATATCAACGCCTTCTTTTCTGAATTTATCTGCACATGCTGCAGACTCACCAACACGTCCGATTGTTGTGTCAGCAATAACAACCTTAACCGGCTCACCGTTGGAATATCTTAAGTTTTCTTCTAATAATTTAGCTGCAGACTTAGCCATGTTCATGGTCTGGTCTTCCAGAGATCCTCTTACATCAAGTGCTCCTCTACGGCCATCGATTGTAGGTCTGATACCGATTACTGGGTAGCTTCCGATTAATCTGCTCTTTGCCATAATAACAAATACCTCCATTTTTATCATATTTGTTTGTCTGCTCAGGCACTTCCTGCCCTCGCCGCTCATGATTCTATTATAACAATTGCAATATGGTAAATACTTGTGATATAATGGCAAAAAATAGTATAATATTCACTTTTTCAGTATTATCTATAAAAATTCTATAAATTTAGTAAAAGGGGGGAGCCGCTTTGCATGATCTTGATCGAAATGAAAACCGAAAAAGAGGAACTTATGAATTTCCTTTTGAATTCCATCATATTGATCCCACCCATCCCCGGTATGTTATGTCTTACCACTGGCATGTAGAATATGAACTTATGAGGATTCTGGAGGGCACCCTTACCGTCACTTTAGACGAAAAAAGTTTCACAGCCAGGGCAGGAGATATCATATTTGTGCACAGTGGGATTCTTCACAGCGGAATGCCTCAGGTTTGTGTCTATCAGTGTCTTGTATTTGATGGAAATACATTTTTAAAGCATAATTCGGTCTGTGCGGGATATATGCAGAAGATCATCCATCAGGAGATTCTGGTCTACCATCATTTTACCAGGGAGCACAGGGAGATCCAGGATACTGTAAACAGTATTTTCGATGCAGTCTGGCAGAAACCGGAAGGCTACGAACTGACTGTGATTGGACAATTTTACCACTTTTTTGGCATCGTTTTTAGTAAACATTACTATCTGAAAGGTGTCCGCAAGGCCCGGAGAGATTACAAAAGAATTCTGCAGCTGAAGCAGGTGCTGGAATTTATCGAACACAACTATTCCTCACCACTGACACTGCAGCAGTTGTCTGAGTCTGTGTCCATGTCCCCTAAATATTTCTGCAGATTTTTCTCGGAGATGACCCATCAGACTCCCATGGATTATCTGAATCATCAGCGTATCGAACAGGCCTGCTATGAACTGTCCACTACCGATGATTCCATCACAGAGATTGCCTACCGCAATGGCTTTAACGATCTCAGCTACTTTATCCGGACCTTTAAAAAATATAAGGGGATCACCCCCGGGAAATATAAGAGGATCTGAATTCACAGATCCTCCTTTTTTTATCTCAGATATTCTGCCAGCTGGTAAACCCGTTCTTTTGTGATGCCGGCTCCTGTTCCAAATTCCACGGACGCACTCATGGAGCCACCGCCGATCTCCGCAACCGCCGCTTCTACAGCTGCTTCCTTATCCGCAATCCAGGCAAGCTGTTCCTGGGTAAGCGCATCAAAAGAATCCGCCGGAAGGATTTCCCGGATCCTTGCCCACATGGAATTCAGCTCATCGTCCCATAAAGTATAGATTTCCTGGGCAGTTATATTGATCGTTGACTGATCCGCATAGCTGTCTGCTTTCTGATTCAGCTCTGCTTCTCTGGCCTCCAGCTCTGCCAGCTCCGCGTCAATTGAAGAGCCTTCCGAACCCACACCTTCCACTTCTTCATTTCGGAAACTGGAAAACCCTTCTCCCTGCGCCTCATTATAGAGTCCGATAAAGGGAAGACCGGTTTCTGTCAGCTCATTCATATCATAGTAACCTATCCAGCTTCTGTAGTCCTCCGGCAATTCTGCAATAGGCGCTCCCTCTGTATAAAACAGAATCCTCTCAGCGCCCTCCAGTCCGTACGGCTCACTGTATACCCACTTCATACCGTCAATAATCTCTGATGTTTCCGGTTCCTTCTTGTATGTTATAGACTGGATTTCCGCTGAATAGGTGTATTCATTTACCTTTTCCGGTTCTGTGAATTTTCCGGAAAATTCACAGACATATACAGTTCCGTTGGGATATCCTTCTCCGGTTTCCCCCATATTGGTATCGTGATAATTTCCTTCAAAGCTTCCGTCTTCCTGAATCGTAAGCACTGTTCCCCAGGCGCCGACGCCGCTGCTGAATGCAAAATTCAGTCCCTGCACATCCTGATAGGTGAATTCTTCGTTCTGTGTTTCTGTCGGATATGTCTCCATATTCTCAGCCTGTCTTTCCAGTGTTTCCACATCCACCTGCTCCTGTGCCCATACAGTAAATGGTACCGCCATCGCAAGTATAACAGCTGCACAAACGATTTCTGCTGTTTTTTTCTTTTTACTCATTTCATTTCCTCCTTCACCTGCTTTTTCCTGTATAAAACAAAATCAGGTGCAAGCATCACCTGATCTTTGTTTTCTTCATCTATAATACTTCATTCAAAACAGACAGTCCATACTCTGCCAGGCTGTGATCCTCTTCTCCTGTTCCTCCACTGATTCCCAGTCCGCCGATGATGGTATCACCAACTTTAAGAGGTACTCCTCCTGCAAAGATCACAATCTTTCCATTGTCCATTTTATCCACACCGTAGAAGGTACCTCCCGGCTGTGCAAGCTTCGACAATTCCATGGTAGACATTTTTACTGCCACAGAAGTGTATGCCTTTTTTGTAGCCACATCAAAGCTGACCAGAAAAGCTCCATCCATCACATGGACTGCGACCGGATTTCCTTCCGGTCCGCAGATGGCGATCACTGCCTTTTTTCCTCTGCGCCTGGCCTCTTCTTCAATCTTTTCGATCAGGCGCTTGGCACTGTCCAGAGTAATCCTGCCCTGTACGCCCATTCTTTTTAATACTTCCTGAATGACAGCCTCACTGGCTGCAGGATTCTGATTCTGTTCCATGGATTTTTCCTCTTTTCCACCATTAACAGCTTCTGAAGCTGTATTATCCACCTTCTTTTCCATCTTTGCATCCGTATATCTTGCAAGTACATACAGATAATCTGCCAGACGGTTCATAAAGATCTTTGCACCGTTATCCGCACCAAATTTCACACTGACTGCTGCAAGGGCGCGTTCTGCTCTCCTTGAGACTGTACGGGCAATATCCAATTCTGCGGAAAGCCGGCACTGGCCGGGAAGGATAAATTCCTTCGGTCTCTGGAAAAGCCCTTCCATACGGTCGATCTCCTGTTCCAGAAATTCCGCTGTATGTTCATCAAGCTTATATTCTTTGTTATAAGGATCTGCCACACCTGCCATGACCGTGATCAGAATACGCTGGATGTTTTCCAGCATACGGATGTTTTCTTCATCTTCGATCATTGTTTTTACCAGTCCCAGATGGCTTGTCAGCTCGTCAATAGTTCCTACCAGCTGAATACGGTCGTCTGACTTGGAAACATTTTTTGTGCGGACCAGACTGGTCGTGCCTCTGTCACCGCCTTTTGTATAAATGCTCATAACGACATCTCCCCATTTTCTGTATAAATCGGTTTAAACGGCATTTTCTTTACCGCTCTCGCACTGTTGCTCCCCAGATTCCTGCACTGCCAGAAACGGGGATCATTCAATTCAAATACATTTTTTCCTTTTGGAAGTCCTGCCATCTGCATGGCGATCCTCCTGCCCTCCATTCCGATCCCGGAACCCAGCATGGAATCTTTGGCTGCTTCATAAGCAAGTGTATCCATGTCTCCTTTTCCGGAATGTACTTCGTAAAGGACACCCTCTTCCTCAATTCCTGCACAGATCTCCCGAAGAAGATCCTCATCAGGATCTCTTGTATAAATGATAACAGTTGGCTTATTTACAATCATCTTCCCTCCGTTATCTGCTGCTTAAATATGACATTAACAAACCTGTGGCAACTGCATTTCTCGGACCCTCGGTTCCCCGGATATTTCCCCGTCCACAGACGATCCGGTACTCTGCCAGAGCTTCTGTCAGCATCTCCGGGATTTCAAAATCCTCTGCCGAACCTCCCACCAGCACCACGTTTGGTATCTTTCTTAAATCATGATCCGGAGCCACTTTTTCCAGAGCGCGGATGGCATTTCGCACAAACACCTTGCGCTTGGCTTCCCTTCGCACCTCCAGGATCTTTTCCATTGGGATATCTTCCTCCACCTTCAGCATTTCGCCTGGTGCAAGAAGTACCACATGTCCATAATATCTGGGATCTATGGATTCTTCAAAAAACTGCATGGAACCATTTTCCAGTCTCATATGAAAAAGGCTTTCTACCTTTCCCATCGGATATTTCTTGATCTGTTCTGCCGTAGTACGGCTGCCCAGTCCAAGCTCCGTCTGGATCAGCATGGTCACAAGCTCTCCCGCTCCTGCCTGATGTGTCGTGCGGACACTGCCGTCTGTTTCCAGTACTGCAGCATCTGTAGATCCGCCTCCCATATCAAGGATGGCAAGAGGAAGTCTTGTTCCCGGTGTCGTCAGGGAACCTAACGCTGCCATTACCGCTTCCACACCGGCTACCACTGCTTTGATATGCAGTTCCTGTTCCAGTTTTTCTGCTATCTTCTGCATAGGAAGATGCTTTGTTTTTACCATTGCGGCGATCCCTACCGCTTTTTCCATACAGGTCTCACCTGCCAGTGAACCTGAGATTTCTACCGGAGCCATGGTATCCACTGCCAGGATATCTGTGATCCTTGCTTCGTGGTCTCCCTCTGCCGCAACATCCGTCATACTTTTTTTGATACGGTTCAGCATATTTCCCACATTGGTATCCTGCTGTCCGTCAATATCCCGGATCTCGCCTGCTTTATGAAGACTGTCCATGATCGTATCTGCTCCGGTATCGATATTCACACGGATCTCCTGCGTGCCGTGAAAATTGATCTCACCTGCAGGAAGAACATTTTCTCTGATATTTCCATTTGGTGTGCGGATAACTACCGCACTTCTTTTTCCGATCAGACTTTTGGCAATAGGGGTAACTGCCTTTGTCTCCTCTGCATCCAATCCCAGAAGAGTAGCAATTCCATAAGGATTGCTCAGCATTCGTATTCCTGTTCCCGGAAGTGCTACCTCAATGGCTACAAGCTTTTCCTCCGGTACCCTTTCTATATGCCGTACTTCATCAATGATCGGAATCTGCCTGTTCAGGCGGTTTTCCACAAGAACAGCCTCGTCTGCCTGGAGGATCAGTCCCCGGATATCCAATTCCGGAATATGCTGGTTCAGCCTGGCTGCCACTTCTTCATAGGAAAACTTATTTGACGCCACTACTATATAGGGAACATCTGGTTTTCCTTTCCAGATGTTTTCCAGATGGATCAGATATCCGGCAGCCTCTCCTGCTCCTGCGGGAGTAGAAGGATTATGACCGATCATGGAAGATTCCGTGATAATGGTTTCCGTAATGGTTTCCATTGCCGTGTCACCAATCACAGGCGCAGCCTCATTTAAGCGCACTAAATCAAGGGCTTCTAAAGGCTGCCTGATTTGATCCATGGCCTCCTGAAGAGCCGCCTTAATCCCATGAACGTTCGGAAGCGTTCCTTTCGTTCCTGTGGTAATACGGGAAGCGGAGGAGAGGAAATGAAAACTTCCATCCTCTCCCACGCTGCCGATACATACTTCAGTTGTGGAATTTCCTATGTCAACACCAGCAATCAGTTTCAAAGAAGAATTCCCCTTTTTTCATAAATTTCAGCTGCTTCCAGAACCAGCTTTGCACAATGAGGAGCATTGTATTTTTCAAGAAGCTCCTGTGCCATAAATACAAGTTCTTTTTTTGTAGAGCGGTTTGGTCTCAGCTTATTATACATTGTTAATATTACTTCGTCCGGTACATTGGCAAGTTCTGAAGCTCTCTGGAAATTTGCTTCCATCTGAGGATTATCCGCTTCCTTTGCTACCTGTCCCTGACGTTTCAGCATTTCCGGAGATATCTTGATATCCTCGGCCTGTACATTACCTCTTTTTACCTCTTCCAGCGTAATATCAGAAAGCTTTTTGCCAGTTTTGGAGGTAATGGTATCCGCTTCATTCTGTCCTAAAGGATAGCTGCTCATTATCTTCCCTCCCATTCGATCATGCCTTTTTCCGGATCCAGCTGCTCAGTTTCTACAATATGCATAAGAGCCGCTTTCACCTGATATTTTGCACGTACCATAGGATCGTTGGTACACTCGATAGGAGTTACCTTCTCTCCTTTTACATATCTGGCTGCATTGCGTCCGATCTTACGATAGGTTTCCAGATCCATAAGCGGTGCCTGTGGAAAAAGCTCCAGATTGGAAAGAGGATACAGATCCTTCTGATGGATCACTGTAGTTCCCTTTGACTGGATTCCGATTCCGATTCCGGAACCGGAAAGCTTAGCTGCCTGAAGTGCCATAAAACACACATCAGAAGTATCCAGCACCTTTACTACACGGGATGTCATTCCCTCTTCCTCAATACCCGCTTTTACATTGCGAAGTACTTCATCCAGAGGAATTCCTCCCATGGTCTTATTGATTTCTGTCTGAAATGCTGCGCCCACACCGATCACGATCTCCCTGGGATCAGTTCCCTGGGCAGCACGTGCCGCACCCTCATAAGAATGTTTCGGGCGCATCCTTGTTCTGCCTGCAAGTTCCTGTGTACTGGAAGGCTGCTGCATTTCTGCCTGTGTCTGGGGCTGTGCACCATTCTTATGCAACTGCTCCACCACTGCCTGAGTAATGGCTCGTATCAGCTGTTCATTTACTTCCATGGCACACCTCCTAAAATTCGTTTACATTGATCCTGTGAGGAATTGCTTTGATCTCCTCCCAGCGCTTGCCGGAAACACGATATCCGGTTCCCGGTCCCATATAATCGTTCGGAGTATTTACACCGGACATTACCTGGAAATGCTCGTCCAGGATCGCCGCTGTATGCATATAATCTCCGATCACTCTCTGTTTCAGCATGTTCAGGATGTTTTCCGCAAGCTCTGTATAACCGCTTTCTGCCAGAGCTTTTACCACATCAACTCCTGTAATGCCGCGTTTCATCATGTCGTCTGCAGACATCAGATCTGCTGCCGCATCACGCTTCAGCGTATCCCTGCTTCCGTGCGCGTAGGTAACTGCCTCCACCTGTTCATCTGTCACCTCGGTAAGTCCAAGATATTTAAAGACTGCCTGAACTGCTTTTCCTGCGGTACGGCGTACACGGATCACGTCCTCTTCCGTAACCGGGCGAAGGCCTCCGTCTACCTGCATATCTCTCTGCATCACATTATAGTCATCAAAATCCTCCGCATCGAAATTGGAGCCTGCAAACATGTTGTCATAGTTTGGCTCTGCCGCATATCCGGAGAAGATAAAATCTGTTCCCGGCATAAACTGCAGCATAGTCCTTGCAGTCCTTCTCATATCTGAGTTGGAAAAGCTCTGGTCATTGGAGGAAGCACATTCCAGGCCAAGAAGAGCTGCCACAAGGTTTTCACCAATAATCTCACGGATTCCTGCCGGAACTCCGGCAGCTACACCAACGCAGCTTACAGAACCATTCTGGATTCCCTGGCTTCCTGCGCCCTTGGTCACATAGAGACAGCGGCACTCAAGATAAAGCATGGATTTCATCTCACTGCTTCCCATAAGCACCTCGCTGCCTGCACCTGAAGTAAAGCGAACCTTCAGTCCTCTGGAAGCATAAGCGGAATTCAGAAATGCTTTGGAATACGGAGTATCATCTCCGTCGATAAATACTTTTTCTGTACCATATACAGAAAGAGTTTCTGCATATGTTGTAAGACCACGGATTCCCAGTTCCAGTTCCGTTGCTTCTTCTGCAGAGCACTGTGTAAGGACACCCGGGCGTCCAACCTGAGAGCCGATCAGAAGAGCCATTGCACTGAACGGTGCATAACGTGCCACGCCCATTGTAGTCTCTTCTTCACTGAAGCCTCTTAATGCTCCCTCTGCAGCATCTGCTGCGATCTGTACCGGATCATCTTTCAGATTGGTGATATGTGCCTGGTTGCCCGGCACCTTTCTGGCACGCATTTTCTGCATACCCATCATCATCTCCACCACGTTCAGGCAGTTGATAACTTCTGCCATCTTCGCCGGTGTGATGCCGGATACGATCTCCAGGATTTCCTTACGGGAAACATGGATATCCACAATCTTTCTGGCTATTTCCAGAGAAGAAACCGCCATAGACGCCTCTGCTCTGTCTGTACGGATCGCGTAATCTGCAATAAACTGATCCAGGAAGTCAAAGTCTTCTCTCTTCTTTCCGTCCAGTTCTGTGATCACACCATCTTCAATTTTTATGGAAGGCTCCGGATCATACGGGCTGTGCATAGCCACAAATCCCATCTCCGGCCATTCGTCAATAAAACCGTCTTTATTCACTGCCCGGCGATCCAGCGCCTCTATTCTTTTCGATCTTTTCATAGTGTCTACCTTTTCAGAGAAGTCTTTCACAGCTTCTGTTCTCCTTTATCAGAAGGACCACAGTTTTGTGTAGATCCTGATAATATCTTCCTTGGTCGGTACTCTGGGGTTCGTAGGTGTACATGCATCTGCAAGAGCTGCCTCTGCCATTTTATCTACTGCCGCAAAGTATGCATCCGGTGTAATTGTCCCGATTTCCTGAATAGTAAGAGGAATGTTCATCTCTTTCAGCATAAACTGAATCCAGTTTACAAGAGAACGGACGCTCATTACCTTATTGTAATTACTCAGTCCCAGGATATGGGCGATATTTGCATATCTCTTCACTGCCGGAAGATATTCTTTCTGACTTCTGCTGTGTTTGTTGATATTTGAGTTAAACTCTACAATATGAGGAAGCAACATCGCATTTGCTCTTCCATGAGGAATATGGAACATCGCTCCAAGCTGATGTGCCATACTGTGCGTAATTCCAAGTCCTGCCGTATTGAAGGAAAGTCCTGCAAGGCAGGATGCCACATGCATTTTCTGACGGGCATGCATATCTGTTCCGTCCAGATAAGCTCTCAGGAGGAACACACCGCAGATCTCAATGGATTTTTCTGCCAGTGCAGAAGAAAACTCATTGTGATCAAGGCTGACATAAGATTCCAGCGCATGCGTAAACACGTCCATACCGGTATCCGCTGTAATAGAAGGCGGAACACTTTTTACCAGCTCTGCGTCAAGAATCGCCTCATCTGCTGTCAGACTGTCAGAAACGAGAGGATATTTAACCTTTGCCTCCGTATCATTGACAACTGCAAAAGAAGTGACTTCCGAACCGGTACCGCTGGTCGTAGGGATTGCAATCAGTCCTACATCTGCATAGTGATTGATCTTCAGGGCGAATTCACGGATCGCCTTGGAAGAGTCAATCGCGGAACCGCCGCCTACTGCTACGACCACATCCGGCTGAAAGCTCAGAAACTTCTTAACACCGTCTGCGATCTTATCTACAGGTGCATCCGGAACTACATTATGAAAAATATCATAGTCCTTACCGCCTTTATTCAGCGGCTCTGTGATCAGATGGATCATATCGCTCTGAACCACAAAAGGATCTGTGATGATCAGAACTCTCTGATATGGAATATCTCTCAGCCTGTCCAGTGAATTCTCACCAAAATGGATGACTGTCTTCATCTCAAAAGTCTTCATATATGATGCTCCTTTTCTATGGCTGTATCTGGGGATAACGACATTCGATCCCCGCATCTGTAAAACATGCAAGCCACTTTTCAGAAGGCTTTTTGTCTGTTACAACCATATCTAAATCCCGCAGTTTTCCGGCTACGGAAAAAGCGGTCTGATCAAATTTTGTACTGTCAACAACCAGAATCTTCCGGCGTCCGGAGGCAAGCATGGCTTTTTTTGTGGTGCCAAAAGCCTCCTGGGATTCCATAATCCCCCATTCCTGATCCAGCGCCTTACAGGAAAAGAACACCTTGTCCACATAATAGGACCGGATTGCTTCTTCTGTTCTGGATCCCAGAAAAGCAAGATACCCTTCCTTCATTACACCGCCTGTGGAAATTATATTCCAGCCGGATACATCGGAAAGCTCGATCAGGATCTCCATAGAATTCGTGATCACCGTCAGTCTTTCTTTTTCTTTCAGCGCCTTGGCGATAAATACAGCCGTGGTGCTTGCATCCAGAAAAATATGATCTCCGTCCTGAACCAGTGATGCAACGATCTCTGCCATTTTCTGTTTCCCGGCCACATTCTGGTTTTTTCGAATATTAAAGGGCAGGTCAATACTCACATTTTCATTAATGACAGCTCCACCGTAGCTTTTTGTGGCAAGCCCTTCTTTTTCAAGCTTATCCAGATCACGGCGTATGGTCTCCTCTGAAACATCATAGAGCTGGCTCAGTTCACTGACCACCACTCTTTTTTCTGTCTGAAGCTTCTCAAGGATAAGATTCCGTCTTTCTAATGCCAGCATTTTTCCCGCCCCCTTTTGAGAACTTTATTTTTATAAATTATAAAATAGAATCGATCATGCGTCTGTCCGGATGAGCGATCACAGAAGAATCCAGATACATGCCCTTTTCGGCAACATGCTCTTTCGCCTTCTGGATGGATGCTTCCACAGCGGAAACCTCTCCGGTGATCAGCATAAAGGATTTGCCGCACATTCCTTTTGCAATGCGCAGCTCGATCACATCTACGATAGCTGTTTTTGCAGCCTGATCTGCAGCCTCGATGATAGATGCCGCATCGTAAGTCTCTAAAATACCCAGTGCACTGATATCCTCGATCACAGTAGTCCCGTACATTGCCGGGAACAGAGATTCGTGAGGATTTCCCAGTACAAAACTGTCAATACATTTGTCCTCGTAAGTTGTAACCGCTGTGTCAACAGCCGCCTTTACCGCACTGAGATCACCAGTGATAATTGCAATATATTTGCCCGGACATACGGTCTGCGCCTCAACGATTTCTACGTCAGAGGTTTTTACCATGGCATCTGCTGCTGTGATGCCTGTGGCAGTTGTTTTAAATTCAATCATTCCGATTGCTTTACTCATTTTCTGCACGTCCTTTCTACTTTGCTGCAATTATGATGTAGCGGTCTGTTACTTCAGTTACTTTACCACAGATACTTGCGTGGATGCCAACGCTTAATCCGTCGGCAGGTTTGGCAATCATCTGTCCTCTTGTTACTTCATCGCCTGTTTTCACAATTGCCTGTGCCGGAGCACCAATATGCTGACTCAGAAGGATCTTAACCTTCGGAATAGATACCAGAGTTTCATCCAGCGGTGCATCCTTATCGTATTTTGTAAGACCAAGGCGGGCCATCAGGCGCTCCTCCGGAACCTTACGATACTCTCTGGAAGGCTGTACCGGTACCGGCTCTACTCCCTGTGCCGATCTGACTCCTGCTTTACGGAGTCCGTTTTTCATATCCAGAAGAAGTGTTCTGGGTGCCAGACTCTGTGGGCATGCATACATTTCACATACGCCGCAGGAACAGCAGAAATGAGAATCCAGATACGGATTCAGGTCTCTGAAATCACCATTGGCTGCCGCTCTCATGAAACGGGCCGGGTCAATGGGATGTCCCAGATTATTTCTCGGGCAGAGATCCGTACAGGAATTACACTGACAGCAGATAGATGCTGCCCTTTTTAAATCTATGGAAGAAGTTCTCTGCTTCTTCATTACAATGCAATGATCCTTCGGAAGGACCAGGATTGCATTTGTTGTCTTTGTTACAGGATCGGAACCGCTGCCGATACGGCCCATCATTGGTCCGCCGACAAAATATACGGCATCCTTTGTGGTAATTTCGCCTGCCTGTTCCACCACCTGATCCAGTGTACATCCAATCGGTACACGAACGGTTACCGGCTTGCTTACTTCCGCAACAACAGATACGTATTTATCTGTGACAGGCATCTGTTTTTCCAGGGCACGATATACATTATAGATAGTCTCTACGTTGAACACGATGACTCCCTGCTCGATGGGAAGTCCGCCTGGTCTTACCACACGTCCGGTAGCTTCATAGATCAGCACAACCTCATCACCCATAGGATAAACCTCATCAAGAAGATGGATCTTTACCTTTGGGAATTCCTCAATATGCTGCTGAAGTGCTTTGATTGTCTGCACATAAGATTTTTTGATTCCGATGATGGCATCCTGAGCACCAACAGTCTCTGCAACAAGGCTGAAGGTTTTCATGATCTCATATGCATGCTTTTCCAGTAACTGTCTGTGTAACTTCAGTAATGGTTCGCACTCTGCACAGTTCATGAGAATGGTGTCCGCTTTGTCTGTCAGCTTTGCATAGGTAGGAAATCCGGCGCCGCCGGCACCTGCCACACCATTGTCCTGCATTATTTTCTGTAATTCTTTGATTTCCATGGCGTTACTCCAATCCTGCACCGTCATCGATGATACCGACTATCGCCGCATCAATAGGTGCTGTTTCTTCGCCGCAGCCGATTCTTGCTGCGCTTCCCTGTGCCACCAATACATACTCCCCGATCCCTGCTCCGATAATGTCGATCGCAACGATCTGGCTGAGGTCTGATTTCATATGATGCACCGGCTCTACAATCATAAATTTCTGTCCGATCAATTTGTCACTTTTCCGCGTGGAAACCACGCTTCCAACTACTTTGCCTACAATCATGTGAGCCTCCGCATAAATATTCTTCTTAATCCTCCTATGGGGATGCGGCCCAATAAATCTCATAAGATCCTGTCATGTGCTGCATCCCCTGATTTTCGGAGGAATATTATTTTATAATGGTAACTGTATTGCCTGTGGCAATCTTTGCTGCATTTGCCTCATCGGTGTCAATATGCATTTCCAGTGTAAAGCTGTTATCCACGCGGATCTTTACATGATTAAAGATGGTTCCGCGCTCATTGTCCGCTTTAACAGAAACGATATCTCCATCCTTCACACCTGCAGCCTGTGCATCCTTCGGAGCCATGTGAATATGGCGCATAGCCACAATACATCCCTCTTTCAGATAAATGGCGCCCTTCGGTCCTACAATGGCAACAGGGGCACTTCCTTTTACATCTCCGGATTCACGAACCGGTACTTTCATTCCCAGTTTAATGGCATCTGTTGCTGATACCTCAACCTGGGATGCTTTACGAACCGGTCCAAGGATTCTCACGTTCTCGATTGCACGAAGTTTGAGACCGACAATGGTCACTGTTTCGTTTGATGCAAACTGACCGCCCATCAGCTCTTTCTTTTTTGTAAGCTGATATCCGGGACCGAATAATGCCTCTACATGCTCCTGTGTCAGATGGATGTGCCTTGCGGAAACTCCGATGGGAACCATAAAGCCGTCGCTTTTGTCCTCTTTCTGATTAATGGCATCAATGACCATTTTTGTGATCAGTTCAATATTATTCGTTTCCAAGATACACCTGCTTTCTGTACGAGGTACATTCTTATCTGCCGGGCAAATATGAATGTATCATACGGATACTGAATTATTTAAGAACCGGAAGGATCTTCTCAACATCTGTATGAGGTCTCGGAATTACATGTGTAGCTACCAGCTCTCCAAGTCTGGATGCTGCTGCGCTTCCGCTCTCTACTGCAGATTTAACTGCACCTACATCTCCACGTACCATAACAGTTACAAGACCGGAACCGATTTTCTCTGTTCCAACAAGAGCAACGTTAGCTGCCTTGCACATCTGGTCTGCAGCTTCGATTGCTGCTGTAAGTCCTCTGGTCTCAACCATTCCTAATGCTTCCTGTGTCATGATTTTTTCCTCCTTATATGGATAATCCTGATCCGGTGATTCTTACCGGATTATTTTTCCGGCTGTTCAGCCGCTTCGTCTGTCTGCTGAGCAGATTTCTTTTTCCATCGGCTTGCGCTGAGCTCCACAAGCTTGACGATCTCCTCGTGAGGCCGCGCGATCACTGCATAGCTTGCCGGTTTCTTAATTGCCTTGGCTGCCGCTGTTTCAACAGCTTCGGTGACAGCCGACACATCACCCTGTACAATAAGAGTTACCAGTCGCCCGCCCAGCTTACGTTCCCAGGACGCCAGCTCAACGTCTGCAGTTTTACACATAATGTCAAGGGCATCCATAGCCGCTACGACACCTGTGATTTCGATAAAACCATATGCTTTATTCACGAGCGAACTCCTTTATATTTGATGATCAGATAGTCGGCAGAATTTTTTCTACGTCTGTGTGAGGTCTCGGGATCACATGTGTAGCTACCAGCTCTCCAAGTCTGGATGCTGCTGCGCTTCCGCTTTCTACTGCTGCTTTTACAGCTCCAACATCTCCGCGAACCATAACAGTTACAAGACCGGATCCGATCTTTTCTGTTCCAACAAGAGCAACCTCTGCTGCCTTTGTCATTGCATCTGCTGCCTCGATTGCAGCGGTAAGTCCTCTTGTCTCAACCATTCCTAATGCTTCCTGTGCCATTTTATTTCTCCTCCTGAATCAAGTTTGTTTTATTAGGGATCATGCTTTGTCAGCTCTTATCAAGCGCGCTGATCTTCAGCATTTTTTCCGTTCCCTCTTCAGGGTTCGGAATAATATAGTGCTGTACCACACCAGTCATCCGGTTCGCTACTTCCATTCCGGTTTCAACGGCTGCAGTCACATCCGTCACACTTCCGCGGAATTTAATGCATACCAGAAGCGGTACTGGCAGGCTGTCTGCATTGGCAGGCTTATTCTTATCGAATACCTCCAGGCGGACATTGGCTGCCTTACAGCCGGCATCTGCCGCTACAAAGGCTGTGGCCAGCCCAAATACTTCCAGAATTCCTACAGCTTCTGCCATCTTGCTTCTCCTTTATTATCCGGATTATTTATTAACAATCGCAATTTTCAGACCTGTCATTGCAAGGTTTGTCTCAAGCGCTTCATTAATCTCCTCAAGAGGATATTTATGAGTGATCAGCTCAGACATTGGAAGTCCGATTGCTTTTGCTCTCTTAAGGAAATCAAATGTAGTTGCGTAATCTCTCAGGTTGTATACCCAGGAGCCAACCAGGTTGATCTCTTTGGAGCAAAGGTCGAAATGCGGATTGATCTGTGCATCTCCGCCATTGATGAAGAAGCCAAGTTCGCAAAGACCGCCGCCATTACGGATAAATTTGTAGATATTTGCATGTGCTTTCGGGTTTCCTGTGCACTGGAATGCAAAGTCTGCAAGATGTCCGCCCTGTGCTTCCTCAACTGCTGCTGCAAGAGCCTCAACTCCCTGATGGTTCATGAAGTTAACTGTTGTGTTTGCACCCATTCTCTTGGCAAATTCCAGACGCTGCTCATTTCCGTCTACTGCACAGATATTTTCGATACCCATGGTACGGAGAACTGCAATACAGATAAGACCGATCGGTCCGCAGCCCTGAACAACAACTCTGCTGTTGAATTTCAGGATACCTGTTGTTTTTGCTCTCTCTACCGCATGGATCAGAACCGCACATGGCTCGATCAGAATACGGGAATCCAGATCCAGGTCACTTACATTAAAGAAAGTAGAACCGAATTTTCCTCCTCTGATAAAGATGTAGTCAGCGAACCATCCATTGAATTTTACATCATCATCCGGAAGAAGTCCATATACATCTGCTCCGCCTACGTTTTTCTTGTTCAGGTCAAACATTGTGATCTCCGGATCATCCTTGAAGATCATGCAGGTAACAACCTTATCGCCTACCTGAACCGGTTTGCCGGCTGTATCAACCTTGACGTTTTTACCCATTGCAACGATCTCACCTGTTCCCTCGTGTCCAAGGACTACCGGGATCAGACCAAACGGATCGTTTTTGTATTCATGAGCATCTGTTCCGCAGACACCGCATCCTTCTACTTTAACAAGGATGTCGTCGTCTCCCAGTTCCGGAAGCGGATATTCCTGAAGCTCAAAATGTTTTTTCTCGGTCATCATTGCAACTCTTGCAGTTTTCGGGATTCCGCCGTTTGCTGCCGGAGCCGCCGGAGCAGAAGCTGCTGCCGGAGCAGCTCCTTTTCCTGTCATGCCGGAAAGAACCTGTTTTACGATTTCTTCAATATTTACATTGTTCATATCCATTGTTCTATTCCTCCTGATTAACGAATGCAAAGGCTGTCAGACATTACGCAGCGTCTTCTCTTTGTGAATGTGCTTGCGCTTGTAAGACCTTCTCCTGTACGGCTTGCAATGGTAAATGTACAGTAGCCCTCTCCTCCGAATCCAAGTGCGGAATAGGACGGACCGTTCTTTACAAGGATCGCAGTGTCGATTGCTTTTGCATATTTAGTGATATTGTCAACGTTCTTGGAGTGGATATGTGCGGAGTGGCGGTTGCCATGCTCCAGCCATACTGCCTGCTCAACAGCGTCGTCAAAATCTTTTGCTCTTACAACACCAAGGATCGGCATCATAAGCTCTTCTGCGATCAGCGGATGCTCCTTCGGTCCCTCAAAGGTAATGCAGCGGATATTTGCCGGTACATTTACCCCGATCATGGAAAGAAGTGTTCTTGCATCCCTTCCTACACATTTACGGTTCAGTCTGCCGCCTGCCAGAACAACCTCTGTCAGTTTGTCCTGTTCTTCCTTGGAAGCCAGATAGCAGTCATTTTCTGTAACCATGTAGTGCATCAGCTCATCTACAACAGAAGATACTGCAACGATCTCTTTCTCTGCGATGCAGGGAAGATTGTTGTCAAATGTACATCCGTTTACGATGTCTCTTGCAGCCTTGCGGATATCAGCAGTCTCATCTACAAGTGCAGGAGGATTTCCTGCTCCTGCTCCGATTCCTCTCTTGCCGGAGGAAAGGACTGCTGTTACAACACCCGGACCACCTGTTGCAGCGATCAGCGGGATATCTTTATGTTTCATCATAATATCACTTGTTTCCAGAGTAGGTTTCTCTACGGTAACTGCGATATTATCCGGACCACCCACTTCCAGAGAAGCCTCATTCAGCAGGTTGATCGCATAGATTGAAGTTTTGATTGCAGCCGGATGAGGGTTGAATACAACTGTATTACCGCCAGCCAGCATACCGATGGTGTTGCAGAGAACTGTTTCACTTGGGTTTGTGCATGGTGTGATCGCACCGATCACTCCGAATGGTCCCATCTCGATCAGAGTAAGACCTCTGTCTCCGGACCATGCTGTAGTAGTGATATCTTCAGTACCCGGAGTTTTGTCTGCAACAAGATGATGTTTCAGGATCTTGTCACCAACATTACCCATTCCGGTCTCTTCCACACCCATACGGGCCAGAACTTCTGCATTTTCTTTGATTTTTTTACGAATGCAGGTAATGATCTTTTCTCTCTGATCCATGGACATTTTCTTTACGATCAGTTCAGACTTCTTCGCTGCCTCGATCGCATCGTTCATATCCTTAAAAACGCCATGTTTTCCGGCCGGAGCTTCTGCAATCTGCATTTTTGCCATAACTTCCTGTACAATTTCCTGTACCATATTCTCACTTATTGGCATGAGATTGACCTCCTTAAATTCGTTCCGTCAAAAATTATTTCATTCCAAGCTGTGCCATTACCTGTTTTGTGATGTTTGCGATAAGCTCAGCGTCTGCTTCCTGTGCTTCCGGAGCATGTGCTACCATACATCCGCCGCAGTTGTGGCAGTTAAGGCCGTTTTTGTTCAGGCAGAGATCTGCCGGATGTTTGCCCGGAAGACCCATTTTTCTTCTGATCTCGTACAGTTTTTCGATTGTCTCTTTGTCGAATTCCTTCGGTCCGCCAAGAAGTTTGCTCTGATACAGAAGCTGTGCGTAGAACTCAACGGATTCCATTTTCATGTAAGCAGCGTTCAGGTCTGTAGACCATGTCAGTGCACCGTGGCTCTCAAGAAGAACTGCATCGAAATATGGAAGATATTTCTCAAGTCTGTCCGGAATCTCCATTGTAGAAGGTGTACCATACTCAGCGATCGGAACGCAGCCAAGTGCGATAACTGCCTCAGGCATGATCGGCTGTGTCAGCGGAATACCTGCAATTGCAAAAGAAGTAGCATATACAGGATGAGCATGTACAACAGATCCTACATCCGGTCTCTTCTGATATACTCTCATGTGCATTTTGATCTCAGAAGATGGTTTGAATCCCGGATTAGCCTGGATCACATTACCTTCTGCGTCTACTTTACAGATATACTCTGGTGTCATGAATCCTTTAGATACACCTGTCGGTGTGCAGAGGAATTCATTGTCATTCAGTTTTACGGAAATATTTCCGTCATTTGCTGCTACCATGTTACGGTTGTAGATACGTCTTCCGATGTCACAAATCTGTTTTTTGATTTCAAACTCGTTTACCATGCTTTTTTCCTCCTTAAGCAATTTGGTTTCTTTTTTATTTATAAGGAGATTCTACTCCTTATTCACAGGATTGTCAAGGGAATCTTGTTGATTCATGTTGTTTCTGTCGGTTTTATGTTGTTGTTTTTGTTGTGTTTCTATTTTTTGTCATTTTCTGAAAAAATATACAATTGTATAAACCCTTGTAAATGGGGGAATTCTGTGTTTTTTCTGTATTTTTAAAAGCCACATTTGTATTGTGCAAAAACAGTCATCCCCCAATCTGTACCCGAAGGGAAGAGCTGCTCTCCGCCGCCATTTTCAGGGTTTTCATCTTCTCCGGCTCCGGCGGAAGGATTCCTTCCATCAGATACTCCCGTCCCAGACCTTCGTATTTATCCTGCCCCAGTCTGTGGTAAGGCAGCAAATGCAGTTCCTCCACACCCGGAAGCGTATCTGCAAATGCCGCGATCCCGCGGATTTCTTCCACGGTATCATTGAAGGAAGGGATCACCGGAACACGGATAATCAGCCTGGTCTGTCCTGACAGAGCCACCTTACGGGCGTTTTCCATCATCAGCTCGTTAGACCGACCCGTAAACATTTTATGTTTTTCAGGATTGGTATGCTTGATATCCATAAGATAAAGATCCAGATAAGGAAGCAGCTGGCGGATTTTTTCAAAATCCGCGCAGGCCATACTTTCTATGGCAGTATTGATCCCTCTTTCCTTTGCCGCCCGGAGAAGATCTCTGGAAAACTCCGGCTGACAGAGACATTCCCCTCCGGAAAGAGTCATTCCTCCTCCCGATCGGTAGTAATAAGGTCTGTCCTTTTCCACCTCTGCGATCATCTCTGCCACTGTGGTATCTCTTCCGATCACTTTTTCCTCACCCATGACCTTCATGGTCTGAATTCGGTATTCCTGCGATTCCGGATTACAGCACCAGCGGCACCGGAGTACACATCCCTTCAGAAAAACAATGGTACGGATCCCCGGTCCGTCGTGAACGGAATATCTCTGGATATCAAATATCCTCCCCTTCGTATTTAAATAATCCATAGTATGCCTTTCCTGTATCAACACCTGGTTCTTTTCTTCCGTCAGACCTGTCAGAAGCCCTGCTCGGTTCTTCTGATGATATCGTCCTGAAGAGATCTGGAAAGGGTGGTAAACAAAGCGCTGTAACCGGCCACACGGACAACCAGATGCTTATATTTCTCAGGATTCTTCTGGGCATCCAGAAGCGTATCTCTGTCAACCACGTTAAACTGTACATGCATGCCTTTCTGGTCAAAATAGGAACGGATCAGCGCCACAAATTTTTCCAGCCCCGCTCTTCCGGCAAGTGCGGAAGGATGAAATTTCTGATTGAACAGTGTTCCGTTTGACACAATATAATGATCCAGTCTGGAAACAGAAGTCGCTGCAGCAGTCGGCCCTTTTACATCCTTTCCTGCAGATGGTGACACACCGTCAGCTACAGGCGTATGGGCATAGCGTCCGTCAGGTGTTGCTCCCGTCTGTCCTCCCAGAGGAACATTGGCCGACACAGGATACAGACCGGCCTGGTACTGGCCTCCTCGCGGATTTCTGTAGTTCTGAAGAGGTCTGGTATATGTATAAGCCACGTCTCTGGCAAAATAATCCACCTCCGGAATATCGTTTCCGAACTTCGGAACCTGATCGATCAAATGATGGATTTCCTCATATCTTGCTTTCTGCTGCTCTGTGGGTTTCATATTCAGAACTGTCTGAAGAACAGATGCCGCAGTTTTTTCATCGATGACCTGCCCCTGACCTTCCATTTCTTTCAGAACAGACGCCGTCATGTCTGCTGCCGTCTGCGAATCGATGCCTTTTCCATAATTCCATGCAAGAGCTTCCTTCAGTTCCTCCATAGATATCATTTTGTCTTTATACACCAGCTGACGCACCGCATAAAGAGAATCCGCCATATTAGCGATACCGAATCCCTGCGGTCCGGTAAAGTTGTATACTGCTCCGCCCTCCTGTACAGACATTCCTCTCTTCATACAGTCATCCACCATACAGGACAGGAACGGCAGCGGACATCTTTCCGCATGAGCCACATCAATGGCATTGTCTGCGTTTACAAGAAGAGAAATGCAGTATTCCATCTGTTTTTTATAGGCATCATAAAATTCTTCAAATGTAGTCATACCGGCAACATCGCCTGTTTTGATGCCCACCAGTTCCCCTTTGTCCATACCATTGGAAAATACGAGTTCCAGCGGCCGGCACATATTAAAGAATGCCGCGTCATGCCATCCGTCTGTTTTCCCCGCTTTCTGGGGTTCCACGCAGCCGATGATATTATATTCTCTGGCGTCTTCAAGAGAAAGTCCGCGGTTCTGCAGAGAAGGAATAATCACCTCGTCATTGTAATAAGCAGGAAGCCCTATTCCGGTTCTGGTAAGCTCCGCCGCTTTGATCAGGAACTCATGAGGAGAACCGTTCCAGACTCTTACAGAAAGAGACGGCTGCGGCAGATGAACATGCATAGACGCCTGAATGGACATGATGGAAAGGTCATTTGTCACATCTTCTCCATCTTTGTTCTGTCCTCCTGCGATCAGGTTCTGAAACAGGCTGTATCCCGCAAAGCCTTCTGCCGAAGCCGCATCACGGCATTTATTCAGGTCATTGAGCTTCACCCAGATACAGTCCATCAGCTCCTGTGCAAATTCTCTGGTGATATTTCCATTGTCCAGATCCTTCTTATAATATGGATACATATACTGGTCAAAACGCCCCGGTGAAATAGAATGGCCGCTGGACTCCAGCTGAATCAGCTGCTGGACAAACCAGAACGACTGACACGCCTCATAAAATCCATTTGCCCCTTTCGCCGGAACTCTGCTGCAGTTCATTGCTATAATGTGCAGTTCTTCTTTTCTGACCGGATCGCTGCATTCTGCAGCCAGCTTCTCAGCCAGCGCCGCATAGCGCTGCGCATACTCAATTACTGCCTGACAGCTCAAGATCACTGCATTCAGAAAATGAGAGCATCTTGCATAATCTTCATCGCCTACCTGACATTTGTCCAGCTCCGCCTGGGCCTTTGCCATAATCCCCTCATAACCGATTGCAAGAACCTCTTCGTATTTTACTGTTACATGTCCTACACCATTATAAAAATAATTTCCCGGTGTAAAAATATTATGTTCGATCGCCCGAACAGCCTCCGGTGCCATGTAAGAAGTCGCAAGTTCACTGGTTGTTCTTCCCTTCCAGTATTTATGTACCTCCCTCAGCTCCTGCTTTGTCTCTTCGGCGATATAAAACGGGTCCGCGCTCCTCGTTTCAACCGTATCCAGTTCATCCTCCAGCCACTGATAAGAAAATTCCGGATAGGTCTGACAGCCTCTTGGTGCTATGGTACTGCTTCCCACGATCAGTTCCTCATCACGGATAATAATGGGAATATGACGCAGGATATGAGCAAATGCCTCCGCACGCCTGGTGATCATCGGCTGTCCTTCCGTTTCTTTATAGGACTCTGTAAGCAGCTTCGCTCTGGCAGATTCGATCACCGGCATTTTCTCATACAGATGGTCAACCAGTCTTGTGATCCTGGATGACTTTGGAATGTCTGTGGTATTAAACATCTCCACGCTTCTCCTTTCTCCCGGCATCTTCAGACGCCATGGTTCATATAAGCGATATTATATCGTATTTCCTGATATGTGTCAATGAAATCAACACAATCTAACATATGTATGTGAGGTTTTCCTTTTGTTTTTCATGTGTTTTTTGTTGTTTTTTATTTATTGTATTTTTACAGAAACAAGAACCCATACAAAAAGGACCATCCGGATATATTCTTATCTGATGGTCCTGATCCTGTTATTTTTCAACATCGCAAAATGTCCCGGTGTCAGACTGCTACCGTCAGACACTCAATACTTTTTCCTCTGTTCCATTGACTGCAGTAGATGCTGGTACATTTCCGGAAGCGTTCAAATCTGCACTTTGCCTCCTGTTCATTTCCATATACCTTCCAGCACCCGCTGCATTTGTACCCTTCGGCCCTGTTTTCAATAAATCCTTTTACATCCTCCGGAGGATATCCCAGAAACAATCCAATTTCATGAGGGAATTCTTCAGACTCCTTCAGACGTCTGCTCAGACGGACGATACATTTATCCGGGGTGTCCGAAAAGTATCCATATTGCTTCAGAATCTCTGCCGTCTCCTTTACAGCAAAGTCTTCCTTTAATTTTCCCGGTCTGTATAAATAAAGAAGCGCTGTTTTTTCTGTCACACGCAAGGGAACGATACGGACTCCCTTGGAGGCAAGTCTGCGATTCAAAGAACGAAGCGCTTTCTGCAGCTGAGTTTTCCCTGTATATGTACAGCTGAAAAGATTTCCGGTCTTCAGCCCGGCAAGTGTAGGAGAGCCGTGACGGATCACCATTTCATCAGACATAAGCCACCTCCACATTTTCTTCCAGTATATTTTTCAAAGCCGACATAGAACTGGTATTGGAACGAACCACCCGCACATTCTGCCCTTTTGTCTCATTTAAAGCATTACGCACCATTTTATGGGATACAGTTCCTGTAAAAAGCACCATCAGATCCGGACTTCCAATTCCCTTAAGGCTGCTGTTCTGTTTCGGAAATACTTTTGCATTACATCGATACGCACGGCACAGATCCTTATAACGTCGTACCATACATTCATTTCCTCCGATGATCACTACACTCATAAATACCGCTCCTTTCAAATTAGTTTTGGCTAACTTCCCTTGTAAAAGAAAGCGCCTGTACGGCGCTTCATATACTTTTGTTAGTTCCATCTAACATATATATCTTACCTGATATTTTCGAAAATGTCAATACTTTTTCACTTACTTTCTCCAACAGAAAAAATAAGTATTTTCTCTCTTTCATTCTCCCCCGGAAACAGATCTCTGCAGCTGATCATCCCCCTTGCATCAAGTTCTTCCAGATCTGTCAGATACCGCACATATTCTTCTGAAGGATAGTAAAAATACAAGCGTATCTCCCGCGGATTTTCATAATGGGATTCCCGAATCCGTGCCATTGCTTTTTTCAGGATTTCCACGCAAAAAGGATTGAAAAAAAAGCACCTGTCAATCTCCGGCGGAACCTGGTATACAGATGCATCTGCCAGTTCAAATCTCACTTTTCGCCCGGAAACTGATTTTTCTTTATTTTTAAGAGCCATTTGATAGATTCTTTCATTGTATTCCATCCCCATTGACCTGCATCCGGTCTGATAGGACAAAAAGAAATCCACACGCCCTTTTCCACAGCCATAATCCAGAAGCGTATTCTTTCTCCCAATCTCTCCGCTGTTCCCCAGACGTTCCAGAACGGAATACGGAGTAGGCTCATAAGGGTATTTATACTGGTTTGAGCCGGTATCATCTCTGCCGGACGTACGAATCCTCAAAAGTCTGTCCCAGGAATCTTCTTTCATAACAACCTCCTTGTACACAAACAAACTTTCTCTCAGCGAAAAAAATGCAGAATCAGCTCATCATCTTCCGATCCTGCATTTTCATTTCTTATAGATACAAATTATTTATTTTTTTCATTCTCCAGATGCTCCTCAAGTGTTGGATTCAAATGGCGAATCACAAACAGCGTAATAAGCATCAATACAATTCCCACCGGAAGCGCGATCCATGCTGTTTTTACAAATCCGGCAACCAGATATGTCACGAAAGAAACTGCGGCTGCAAGAATTGCATAAGGAAGCTGGGTGGAAACATGGTTTACATGATCGCACTGAGCGCCCGCCGACGCCATGATCGTGGTATCCGAAATCGGTGAACAGTGATCTCCGCATACAGCTCCTGCCATACATGCAGAAATGGAAATAATCATAAGTTCAGGATCAGAGTTTTCAAATACTGCAACAACGATCGGGATCAGGATACCAAAGGTTCCCCAGGAGGTTCCTGTAGCAAAAGCAAGTCCGCATCCAACCAGGAAAATAATAGCCGGAAGAATATTCATCAGACCGCCTGCTGCAGAACGCATCGCATTTTCTACAAAAGCTGCCGCTCCAAGGCTGTCTGTCATAGCCTTTAAAGACCATGCAAATACAAGAATCAGAATAGCCGGAACCATCGCTTTAAATCCTTCCGGAAGAGAATTCATACATTCTCTGAAAGAAAGAACTTTTCTCAGCATATAAAAAGCAACCGTTAATACAAAGGCAAAAGCGCTTCCCAGCGTCAGGCCTACAGAAGCGTCACTCTGTGAAAAAGCGGTTACAAAATCTGCACCGCTGAAAAATCCGCCGGTATAGATCATTCCGATCACACAGAATATAACAAGACAGATGATCGGAAATACCAGATCGATCACGCGGCCCCTTGGATTTACCTTGTCTTCTTTTGCCGCATCTGCATAAGGTCTTCCCGCTGTTGTATAAAGATCTCCTTTCAGACCGTTTACCTCATGAACTCTCATGCTTCCGAACTCTGTTTTCATCAGAACCATACCAACCATCATGACAATAGTAAGCAGCGCATAAAAATTATACGGAATAGCGCGGACAAAAATAGAAAGACCATCCTCTCCCTCTACAAAACCACTGACAGCAGCGGCCCAGGAAGAAATCGGGGCAATGATGCATACCGGAGCGGCTGTTGCGTCGATCAGGTATGCAAGCTTCGCTCTTGACACATGATGCTTGTCTGTAACCGGGCGCATAACGCTTCCTACTGTCAGACAGTTAAAATAATCGTCAATAAAGATCAGAACACCCAGAACAACCGTAGCAAGCTCCGCACCAACTCTTGTTTTGATTCTCTTGCTTGCCCAGCGTCCAAATGCGGCGGAACCGCCTGCCTTGTTCATCATGCAGACCATCGTCCCCAGGATTACAAGGAAAATAAGGATTCCGACATTGTAGCTGTCAGAAAGGACACTGATGATCCCATCCTGAAAAATATGGGTAACCGTTCCCTCAAAAGCAAAGCCGGAATACAGAAGTCCCCCCATAAGAATTCCAAGGAACAGTGAACTGTACACCTCTTTTGTGATAAGAGCCAGACCAATGGCAACTACAGGCGGTACAAGAGCCCAGAAGGTTGCGTAAAGAGCCGGCTGTGCGGCTTCCTCCTCTGCTGCAAACACACACAGGGGACTTGCCAGAATTCCCAGAACTGCCATGGTCAGAATTGCCATGAACGCTCTTTTTTTGTTTCTCATTTCTTTCCTCCCTCTGATATAAAAAGAGCCATGGAATTCATCCCACACGGGAACCCTCCATGGCATCTGATCTTTGTCCGATATAATTCATGCATCTGATCTGTCAGTCCTGATAGCGCTCCACATCTGTGACAGTACGCAAAATATTCTCCTGCGTCCCAGGGTCTCGCCTCCTGGCGGTGAAAACCCTTCGGCGGTTTTTCCTTTCATCGGAAACAGCCTGCCATGGCCTGACGCATACTGCGTCCGTTTCCGGGTACTGATAAAACCCGCGCCTCTATCCTGTACTCTTTTGTATCTGTTTTGTTCACTTTACTTTAACAGCTTTCTCCGGAAATAGCAAGCCGTTTTTATCAATTTGTGGATTTTTATATAATATTTCGGCGATATAGACAGACCTCCGGTTTCTTACTTTTTATCTTTTGAATTAAAATAAATTTCCGCCTTTTCTTCAAATGCATGCAGAGACTCTGCCTTAGCCGCTATTTTTAGCAAAGCTCTTAGCTTTATCAGATCTTCAAGATCCACAAGCTTTGTCTGCAGGTCTTCCGGGATCTCCCCCAGATCTTCCAGAAATTCCAAAATATTTTCCCTTGTCGCTTCCAGACGCCCCTCCCGTAAAACAGTACCCGAATCATAGCCATTACGGTTCTGCCCGATATGAATACAGAATCTCATCTGACAAATAAGGTTCTTGTTCCTCTACTGAAATCGGCTCGGACACATCAGGAACGTTTTTCAGAACAACCTTAGTAACATTCCCCTTCTCAATAAGCGCATCTGTACTGAAACACCTCCCCGGTGTATCTGCCTGCTGTTTCTCTGTATACATTGTCCACATTTTGATTACATCCTGCTGTTTATTATATACAAGAATTTTGGCGCACAGTCTTCCATCTATTACATTGGCAATCTTCAAAGCACAATTCTTCCTGTTTTGGGCATTTTTTAGAAAATCTTCGATTTTGTTATTGGGAGTGTCCATAACATCAGATACATCAATAAATCCTTTTGCTTTTAAGTCTTCCATAGAAACAGACATGTCCAACGCCAAAAGTTCCTCCCATGCATCATCCTCCGTATAATGCTTAACAACAGCTGCTAACAACAGAAGGATAATTACTGCAGCGGCAACAGCAAATACCCAGTCTCGTTTTTCCATGATTTGCGTTTTCCTCATAAAAACCACCTATCTTTTGAATTAAAATAAATTTCTGCCTTTTCTTCAAATGCATGCAGAGACTCCGCCTTAGCCGCTATTTTGTGCAAAGCTTTCAGCTTTGTCAGATCTTCAAGATCCTCAAGCTTTGTCTGCAGGTCTTCCGGAATCTTCCCCAGATCTTCCAGAAGTTCCAAAATATTTTCCCTTGTCGCTTCCAGACGTCCTTCCTGTTTTTCCTCACGCAGCATTTCTTCAAAGATCATATAGCGCTCTCCCATTTCCCGGTCTGTCTTGATCTCGTGGATGGTTTTCTGAAATCTCCTTACCAGTTCATCCTGAAAATCCCTCTCACTTTCCTCAAGATCAGCCGTTACAAATTTTAAGAACCTGACCAGTTCCGGCGGCACCTCTGCATCATTCTTTCCCTTTGTATTCAAAAAGATTGTACAGCTTCCGTCCTCCAGTTCTGCAGAGGAATCCTATAAGGCTATTATATCATGCCATTACTTAAACTTCTATCTTTTTCATTCGACAAACTTTATGGTTCCTGGTATGTCTCGTTTAAATAAGCTTTTTCATAAACATACTTATTACGAAAAGCCTCCTTATAGGCAGAAAAATCGTCATAAACTACGCCGTCTATCGTATCGATGCCTTCCATATATTCTACTCTTCGTAAATTGTCAAAACGGAAATTTATCATCAGGTTCAACACCCAGTCATTTTGGCTGTGTATCAAATCCTCAAATTCATATCCTGCAATATCACAGTTTTTTTATATTCTTCATAGTTCGGAGATTCTACGAAATCTGATATATATTTTTCAGTCTCTTCTGTCAATTCCTGATCTGTGGGGTAAAACCCTTCCTTCTTTGCATAGGCATAAAGTTTTTTATTTTGATCCTTATTAATCAGAGAACGAATTCCACCTGTACTGATATCTGCAAAAGGTGTTCCATCAACTCTGGGATCCTCCACATGAATGATATCTGTAATAAAATCAGCATTCCTGTAAAATTCTCCATTTCCTGTTTCCATATACCATTCATTCCCTTTTTCAAAAAAATAAAATTTATCTTTCTCATTATCCTCGTAAATTAGAAGGATCGACAGAAAATCATCTCCCCTGTCCAGTTTCTCGGAAGAAGCAACAGGAACTACACCTTCTAACCCTTCCAGGATTTCTTCAAGATCTTTCTTTATTACCTTTGTACGGATTGTGCCTAATTGATATTTTACAATATTCTCCGGATCTTTAATTGTAATTCCAGTGGTACTGCCACTGACTTTCCAAGGACTTACCAACAACATAAAAATACCGGCTAAAAATACACTTTTTCTCATATTCAGACACCTCCTATAAGACAGTAAATCCACCACTTTACGTTCTTTTCTGGTTATACGTCCATATCCATTTTTAATCTTTATCTTTTATTTTGCTTCCGGGAAACACAACTGTTCCCATTGCCACCACTAATGCCAGCAGAACAGCACACCCCACAAGGATTCCGTTAAAGAACTGCATCCACAGTGCGCCTATCACCAGAGGAAATATAATATTCAGCATATTGGAAAAAGATTCTATCACTCCAAGAACTACAGGGGCATTTTTATCTCCCTGGCATACTTCCACGCAATCGTACAAATATCCAAAGGACACCGGCCCAAACATGTCCTTCAGAAGGCTGATACAATAGCCTGCCATAAACCAGATATTTCCTGTTGGGATCAGAAACAGCGCAACAGACACAATATCAAATCCCACATCAAAAAGATACACCCACTTTTTATCCAACCGGTCTGTAATAACAGTGAGGAACAGCGAACAGATGCAGTTAATCACAGTAAAAACCGCCGTATATTTCAAAAACACAGAAATCTCTATCTCCCGGGCAATCGCCAGAAGCGGGATAAACCGCAGAATCGTGCCGTAAACTCCTGTTGCGATCTCTGTCAGTAAAAACATACGCACAACAGGATCCCGAATTGCATTTCCAATCTGCTCTATGTACTCTTTTAAATGTATTTTTTCCTCTTCTTCCCGCTGGATCCACTTCCGTCCATTCCAGGTAAGAATCAGAGCGATCAGAAACCCCACACTCAAAAAGCCATAGGCAGCTTCCATACTCCATTTGCCGATTAGCCAGCCGCTGAGCCATGTACTGATCGCTATCGCCCCATAAAGAAAAATATCCCTCAGGGCAAAATATCCTGTCCGTTCCTCTGAAGGTACTGCAAGATTAAAGGAATTTCCCGCCGAATAATTAAACATGATACGGACACAGTAAATCAGAAACAGGCCAGCAAAAACCACTGCCTTATTCTCTGTCAGTGAAATTCCAACCGCCGCCCCGGCTCCCAGAAGCAGTGACAAGCCTCCCACTGCCAGAGGAGTAAATTTCTTTGAAAAGTATACGATCAGAAGCGGCAGCACAACGTCCATAATACTCAAAAGAGAAAGAAAAATCCCATACAGAGAATTTCCAATTCTTTTTTCAAACAAAAACGGAATATTGTTTTCCATACCGCCACTGGAAATATAAAAGAAAAAATATACAAGTAAAATCAGAAAATAATTTCTGAATATTGGTTTAAGTGAAGAAAGTAATTTTTTCATGACATTTAAGCTCCCAAAATCTCTTTTTCCAACAACCAATTTATAAATTCATATCTTTTATCATCTTTGGTTATATTCCCTATTGTACCACTTTTTATATCTTGTATAAGATCATATTCTTTTCTACCACCTTTATATATTTTTTGCTTGTTCATATCAAAAATATAT
>OAVH01000140.1_pt1 | contig 57695 bp, 46 predicted proteins | sample 1495281 | NCBI WGS metagenome assembly OAVH01 (sample SAMEA2580082, study PRJEB22360) | human gut metagenome | biome: human gut; feature: human-associated habitat; material: faeces | place: Denmark | collected 2008/2010
TTTCCCAAGTGGTTGTTTGACTGGCTTTTTTCAGACAGATACGGTATGATAGAACCATATTCGGGAGGTTATGTATATGCGATTGGTATCATGGAATGTAAATGGAATCCGTGCCTGTATGCAAAAAGGGTTTATGGATTTCTTTAATGAAATAGATGCGGATATTTTCTGCATTCAGGAAACAAAAATGCAGCCGGGGCAGCTGGAAATTGAGACGCCGCTTTATCATCAGTATATGAATAGCGCAGAGAAAAAAGGGTATAGTGGAACAATGGTGTTTTCCAAGCAGGAGCCGCTTCATGTCAGCTATGGTCTTGGGATTGAGGAGCACGATCATGAGGGTCGTGTGATTACCTGTGAATATGAAGATTTCTATCTGGTATGCGTCTATACGCCGAATTCAAAGGACGGTCTGCTGCGGCTGGATTACCGTATGGAGTGGGAGGATGCATTTCGTACATATCTGCATAAGCTGAATGAAACAAAAAGCGTTCTTGTATGCGGGGATCTCAATGTAGCGCATAAGGAGATCGATTTAAAAAATCCTAAGACAAATCGCAGAAATGCGGGCTTTACAGATGAGGAGCGCAATAAGATGAGCGTCTTGCTGGATAGCGGGTTTATTGATTCCTACCGGTATTTGTATCCTGAGCAGGAAGAAGTCTATTCCTGGTGGAGCTATCGCTTTAAGGCGCGTGAAAAAAACGCCGGATGGCGGATTGATTATTTTCTTGTTTCCGAGGATGCGAAGGACGGCATACGGGAAGCAAAGATTCATACGGATATATATGGAAGTGATCACTGTCCGGTATCGCTGGAGTTTGAAACAAAGACTGTGTAAGAAAGCTGAACATACAACAGAATCAAATGGCAAGCTAGATTCGGATAGCTGTCAATTAGACTTTAAACAGACGGGTGAGAAGCAAATGCTTTCGGCCCGTCTTTTCTTGTGGCGTTACGCAATAGAGTGCTGTTTTTTTGGATAGGAATATAAAAACCATAGTACTTGCGTGTTTGCAAAGCTGCAGTGCTTAGAGCATGCGGATGATACAGGCAGATAAATGAACTTGCTATTGCATATGCTTAGCTGAAATACTTTAAAGAGAAATAATGACTTTCATTGAGCGTGGAAGGATTCAACAATTCATATTGTAATGTAGAGCAGGATGTGATAATATAAGAAAAATAAGAATTATAAGAAAAGAGGGGAAAGTATGGATTTCTCAAATAAGCTGTATATATATTTCGATGCTGCCTCCCTGCGTGATCCAGGGGCAGTGCACCTGATGGAGACTCTGGCTGAGCATTATTGCCAGTTGATTTTGTATGTACGGGATGTGTGGGAGGAGGAAGCCTTAAAAAAGCTGCCTGCCTATGCGTATATATGCCGGACGGTATATGAAACGGATCTGAATGCTGTGCTTGCAAAGGACAGTGTGAAACGAACACCAGGAAACGCAAAGCATATCCTGCTATTTACAGCTTCCCAACAAAACGTGGAGGGGGTAGAGGTGGTACAGCTTCAAAATCATCGGGGGATGAAACAGATCCTACAGGAAAAGCAGGAGTGTGAAAGGAAGCGAAAAAAGGTCGTTTCCGGAATTTGTATCGTATGTGTGTTATATTTTCTGTTATATTTCCTTTTCCTGAACCGCCTGCCGCAATGGATGCAGGATGGCGGCATCGCTTTTATATGCTGTCTGCTTCCTGCGGAAATCCTCATGCTTACGATTATATACGGCATACGTAAGCGGGTGATTCCCTTCGGCGCCGTATTTGAATTTCTTGATTTTTTCGGATGAGAGCTGCCAGTGCATTTCTCATTTCTTTTTTTTCGTGCTATAATACCAGAAATGATGGAGGTGATAGCATGCAGGGAAAACAGGAACAGGATTTTACAAAGGGGCGGATATCCCACACCATTCTGCGCCTTGCCCTGCCTATGACGCTTGCGCAGCTGATCAATGTGCTGTACAACATTGTCGATCGGATGTACATCGGGCGGCTGCCGCATGTGGCCTCACACGCACTCGCCGGTGTTGGCATCACCTTTCCCATCATCACGATCGTTATCGCCTTTGCTAATCTAGCCGGGATGGGCGGGGCACCGCTGTTTTCCATTGCGCGGGGAAGAAAGGATCATGTGTATGCCAGAACCATTATGGGCAACAGCTTTACGTTACTGCTGCTGTTTGGCATCACGCTTCCAATTCTCATTCTGCTGTTTCGTCATGATCTACTCTATCTGTTCGGTGCCAGTGATACGATTTATCCGTATGCGGATGCCTATATATCCATCTATCTGTCCGGATCTGTCTTTGTCATGATATCGCTTGGCATGAACAGCTTTATCAATGCACAGGGCTTTGCAAAGACGGGTATGCTGACTGTCGCACTCGGAGCGCTTGTCAATATCGTGCTGGATCCAATCCTTATCTTCACGCTGGATATGGGGGTACAGGGAGCGGCTGTGGCTACCGTGCTTTCCCAGCTCGTATCCGCTGTATGGGTGCTGCTGTTTCTGACAAAGAGCAGTCCGCTGACGCTTAAGCTTTCCCATATGCGTTTAAAGCTGTCTCTGGTACGCCGTATTCTGACGCTTGGCTTGTCCGGCTTCGTCATGTCAGTGACCAATGGACTCGTACAAATCGTCTGCAATGCAACCCTGCAGATGGTGGGAGGCGATTTATATATCAGCGTTATGACGATCATCAATTCCCTGCGGGAGGTCATCACACTTCCGGTCAGCGGCATTACCAATGGCTCTCAGCCGGTTATGGGCTATAATTACGGTGCCAGGGAATACGGGCGGGTGCGCAGCTGTATTCGCTTTATGAGTATCGTCTGTGTGCTGTACATGCTTGTTATGTGGATCGTTATCGTTCTCACACCGTCCTTTTTCATACGGATCTTCAGCGCAGACAGCTCGCTGCTTACAATCGGTATTCCTGCTATACAGGTATATTTTTTCGGCTATTTTATGATGGCCTTCCAGTTCAGCGGACAGTCTACCTTCGTGGCGCTGAATTGCTCAGGCTATGCTATCTTCTTCTCACTGTTTCGCAAGGCGATCATTGTCGTGCCGTTGACACTGCTTTTGCCGCAGGTCTATGGACTGGGGGTATACGGTGTTTTTCTGGCAGAGCCGATTTCCAATTTCATCGGCGGCGGCATTTGTTATCTGACCATGCTGCTGCGTGTGGGACGCAGGCTGAAGACAAAGGAAGCCGCCTCATCGAGTGCGTGATACAGCAAACAGTGGAATTCCCACTGTTTTTCTTTGTTCAGTCATGATAAAATAAGTGCGGTGATAAAAATGATAGCATTTATTAAAGGAATTATACATAGCTACAGCAACGATTCTCTGATTATCGAGAACAACGGCATCGGCTACCGGGTGTATGTATCCAATCCCATGGCAGTCCGGCTTAATGCCGAAGTTATTTTATATACCTACCAGCACGTACGCGAGGACGCCATTACACTGTTTGGGTTTCCAACGATGGAGGAGCATGATCTGTTCCTGCAGCTGATCAGTGTGAAGGGGGTCGGGCCGAAAACAGCTTTGGGGATGCTTGGGGTATGTCCTGCCAAAAACATGATTGCGGCAATCGAAAACAATGATGTGAAGGTATTGAAGGGACTGCCGGGGATCGGTGCCAAGACAGCCAGTCAGATCGTACTCGATCTAAAGGGTAAGCTCGTGGAAGAGGTAACAGAGCTGGAAATCAAGGAAAACGAGCAGCTGCTGGATGCGTTAGAGGCATTAAAGGCACTTGGCTATAAGAATGCAGAGCTGAACAGCATTAAAAAGGAGCTGAGCACGCAGGAGCCTATGACGAGTGATCAGTATATCCGAAAGGGGCTGGGCATTCTGGCAAAGAGAAAAGGAGTCTAATACATGGAGAGAATTTTATCGAATGAATCGCAGAGTATGGACGAGGAGGCATCCCTGCGTCCGCAGAGTCTGCGTGAATATATCGGGCAGCGACAACTGAAGGAGAATCTTTCAGTCTTTATCGAAGCAGCCAAGCAGCGCAATGAGGCGCTCGATCATGTCCTGTTATACGGGCCGCCCGGTCTGGGGAAAACGACGCTGTCGTATATTCTGGCAAATGAGATGGGCGGCAATATCAAGACGACGAGCGGGCCGTCCATCGAAAAGGGTGGTGATCTGGCTGCAATCCTGTCAACACTGGAGCCGGGAGATGTTTTGTTTATTGACGAAATACACCGTCTGCCCAAGCAGGTTGAGGAAATTCTGTATCCTGCCATGGAGGATTACTGCATAGATATCGTAGTGGGAAAGGACAGTGCGACAACCAGAAGCATTCGCTTAGAGCTGCCTCCCTTTACCCTTGTCGGTGCTACCACACGCGCCGGAGATCTTACTGCACCGCTGCGGGACCGCTTCGGTATTGTCTCCCAGCTTGAATTTTACGAGCTGCAGGAGCTGCAGCAGATCATTTCCAGAACCTCCCGCGTCATGGATACGGAAATCGAGGAGGAGGCTGTATTGGAAATCGCCCTGCGCTCCCGTGGTACCCCGCGTATTGCGAATCGACTGTTTCGCCGGGTGCGGGATTTTGCGACGGTTATGAATGACGGTATCATCAGTAAGCAGATTGCGGAAATGGCCCTTGATAAATTAAAGGTCGACCATCTTGGCTTAGATAATGTCGACCATAAGTATCTGAAGGGAATCATTGAACGCTTTCGCGGAGGGCCGGTTGGCCTGGAAGCGCTGGCCAGCAGCATCGGTGAAGAAACGATGACGCTGGAGGATGTGTATGAGCCATATCTTTTACAGATCGGCTTTATCAACCGTACACCGCGCGGACGTGTGGTAACCGAGAAGGCCTACCGCCATCTCGGCTACGACCTGCGAGAAGGGCTGTTTCTGCATACGGAATGATTATCCCTTATGGGTGCGGGAGAAGGCAAGCAGCGTTGCGATACAATAAATCAGTGCCTTGCTTGCATTTTCCAGCAGAACGGTAAGTGAAAAGCCGGATAGCACCAGAGACAGTACAAAGAAGAATACAGCAACAGGAAGCGCATGAAACAGCGCTTTTTTATTTACGCCGATTCCCAGCAGCACACCGCCTGCACCATAGGCTAATATACCGCCAATCCAGTTCGCGATGTGAAAAACAGAGGTCGATACTGCATGAAAATAGTATAAAGCTGCAAATACAAGAGAGAATAACAATGTGAGCGCAAGCAGTACGGCTATGGAGCGCACATAGGTCTGTAGTTTTGATTTCATAAGAAGTCACCTCAGTCTACTGTATGAAATCCACGTACAAACTATGCAGGAAAGGATGGTTTAATGCAGGAATATATCAACCTGATGGTCAAGTGCTTTATCGTTTACTTTGTTATTATATTTGCACTGCGGGTCATGGGAAAGCGGGAAGTGGGGGAGCTGTCGGTTTTTGACATCGTTATTTATCTGGTTATGAGTGAACTGCTGGCAATCTCGATTACGGATGCGCATGAGAGCATTTTGAAATCTCTGGTGCCGATTTTCACACTGGCGTTTTTACAGATTGTGATTTCATGGATTCTTTTGAAAAGTAAAAAGACACGCGATGTATTTGATGGAAAAAATGCCATTCTGATTCATAACGGGCATATCAATCAGAAAATTATGAAAAAGGAGCGCTATAATATCGATGATCTGATGTCTCAGATTCGCAGTAAGGATTTGTGCTCTCCCGATGAGGTTGCCTTTGCGGTACTGGAAAATAACGGGCAGCTTTCCATTTTGCCGAAAAATAAATGCAAGGTTAAGCATCCCGATCCGCTGATCAGTGACGGGACGATCAATACCAAGGCATTGCAGGATCTTTCACGCGATGAGCAGTGGCTGAAAAACGCCCTGAAAAGCGAGGGCGTGGAGAGTGTGGATGATGTGTTTTTATGTCTGTATCAGAATAACGGCATGTTTGTTATCAAAAAGGAAATGAATTCCAGGGATACGTTTTTCTAGTGATTGCGAAAGGCGTACAGCAGGCGTATGGCATGCATGATGGTGGTGATGAGCATGCCGGCAGTCAATGCGATCGGCAACGATGCCTCCATGAATCCTCTGGTAAGAAATAGTACACATAAAATCCGTACCAGTGATCCGCTCAGTGTATCGGATACGGTCTGCTTACTGAGTGAAAGCGCGTGCAGCATGCTGGATAACGGCGGCTGCAGGGAATACAGGGCAAAGGGAATTGCCAGCTGCTTCAGCAGCAATGCGCCGTGTGTATTGTGATAAAACAGATACAAAAGCTGTTCGGGGAACAGATAGCAGATTGCACTGCAGCCAAGCCCTACCAGAAAGCAGCAGCCGATAATCATGGTGAACAGGCGCCGGGCATGGTCGTAATAGCCTCTGGTATAGGAATACGTAAAGGATGGCAGCAGAAAATTACTCAAGGTTACCGTGATAAAGCTTGGCATCGTGATGATGGGTAACACATAGCCGTTCAATTGGCCATAGGCAGCTACCATGGTGGCGGAAGCAGCTGTCCCCAGTCCCAGCACCATGACGATCGGCTCTAAAAAATAGGTGAGGGAGCCGATCAGCCGACTGCCGGTCATCGGAATGGATACCATGAGCACCTCATCAAACTGTGCACGGTTTAAATCGGTAAACAGACGGGGAATCCTGGAAAGGGTTCTTTTTTTTCGGCGCAGGGAAAGCAGCATATATAAGGCACTGCAGGCTTCTCCCACACTTACGGACAGCATTGCGATACGGGCCATGGCGATGGCATCGGTATAGGGATGCAGATAAAATACGATAAATAGAAATGCAATCCGGCTGGATTCCTCAAACAGCTGTGAGGAGGTTGCCTGGATATGATGCTGCAGACCGAATAAATAGCCCTTTAAAATGCCGGACAAAGACACCAGTGGAATGAGGGGGATGATGGCGTACAGCACCGGCAGGATTTCCTTCTGCTTGAGTATATACTGAGCGAGAAAGGGAAGCACCAGCAAAAAGGCAAGGATGATGACGACATTGTTCAACAGGGATAAAATCACACTGGCCTTTAGCGGCTGATGCGGATGCTCGCTCTGTGCGATAACCTTGGATAAGGCTCCCGGGATCCCCATCTGTGCCAGGGTGATGAAAAAGACCATGGTCGGTGCAGCAAGGGTATAATAGTTCATGCCGGCAGGGCTCAGGGTTCTGGCGAGCATGATGCGCACGATGAAGGATAGCGCCTTGGCGATGATGGAGACAATCACCAGTAGCAGGGTTGAACGCAGTACGGTTTTCTTCAAATAAATCACTCCAATCCAGCTTGCAGATCATGAAAAAAATTGGCGATGTAATGATTTTCAGAAACAAAGTGCAGATGCCGTATAAAAAAATACATTGCTTTCATTCATAATTGAAGCTATAATAATGTTTATGATATTAAGGAGGAGCTTATGAGTGGTCAAAGTGAAATCGAAGATAAATACATAAAACTTGCTATTGCTTTGAAAACAAATCAGTTGAAACGAGAAGAACTCTCTTCCTTGACATATCAGCATGTAGAAAGCTCGTTGCAGGAGCACTGGCGTTTCCGTAAGCCGGCCAGTATCCATGAGGCGGTGGAGGATATCCAGCAGCTTAGTGCAAGTGATGTGGTTGCCTATCTGTCAGCACAGGCAGTGATTCTGGGCTCCCGCATGAACCTCAACGACTTTGATGATTTATTTGGAGGAGATAAACAATGAAGAAATCACGTCTCGTCGTCTTTGTGATATCCGTGTTGACCATATTGACACTGATCGTGACCTGTACCCCTTCTATTCGTAAGAATATGAAGCTGGGGCTGGATTTGCAGGGGGGCTTTGAAATCCTGTATGAAGTAAGTCCGCTGGAAGGCAAAAAGCTTCCTTCCATGACAGCCGTTGCGAAATCCGTGGAAAAGCGTGTCGATGTCCTGGGTGTCAATGAACCGGAAATCACAGTGGAAGGCGACAACCGGATCCGTGTACAGCTTGCCGGTGTAAAAAATGCGGATCAGGCAAGAAGAGTCATTTCATCCACGGCCAATCTGACATTCCGTGATGTAAACGACAATCTGTTAATGGATTCCACCGTTTTGCAGGAGGGCGGAGCAAGCGTCATGTATGACAATTACGGGAAACCGATTGTCAGCCTGAAGCTGTCTGACCAGAAAAAGTTTTATGAGGTAACACAGAAGGTTTCCCAGATGGGAAGCGGCAATAATCTGATGGTAGCCTGGCTGGATTTCGATGCAAATACCGATTCCTACGCCAAGGAAAAAAATTCGGAAAATCCGAAATTTATATCTGCTGCGACGGTCAGTGAGGGAATCAATTCCACCAGTGCCCAGATCAGCGGAAGCTTTACCAAGGAGGAAGCAACCGAGCTGAAGGATTTGATCAACTCCGGTTCGCTGCCGGTAAAAATGAGTGAGAAATACAGCAATGCGGTAACTGCCGATTACGGTATCAATGCCTTCAGTGAGACGATGCTGGCAGGCGGTATCGGTATCGCGCTCATCATGCTGTTTATGATTTTGTATTATCGTCTGCCGGGATTGATTTCCGCAGTTACACTGGCAACGTATGTCTTTATCGTATTTTTGATTTACAATGCCATGGGTGCGGTATTCACGCTGTCAGGTATTGCAGCCCTGGTGCTTGGCGTCGGAATGGCGGCCGATTCCAATATTCTGACATTTGAGCGCATCAAGGATGCTTTGTATTCGGGAAGAAGTGTGAAAACGGCGTTCTATGAGGGAAGCTCAAAATCCTTCATCACCATTTTCGATGCACAGGTGACAACCTTTATCTGTGCCCTGATCTTATACATGATGGGAACCGGAAGTGTCAAGGGCTTTGCGACGATGCTGATCGTATCTACGATTTCCACCATCGTACTGATTGTCTTTGTGACTAAGTTTTTACTGTCCCTGCTTGTAAAAAGCGGCCTGCTGAACGATAAGCTGAGCTGGTTCGGTGTTAAAAAGAATCAGGTTCCGGATGTGAGCAAGGGACAGGAGCGCTTCTATTTTGGATTCTTTAAGAATTTTGATTTTGTCAAGAATGCAAAATATTTCATCATCGCTTCCGTAACCGTGCTTGCCATCGGTGTTGGCTGTATGACGTTCCAGGGTGTCAAGGGCAATGGTATTTTAAACTGGGGAATTGACTTCACCAGTGGTACCAAGCTGACAGTGCAAAGTGATAAGGCTATCTCCAAGGATCAGCTCAATGATCAGCTAAAGAGCTTAGGTATCAATGCCAGCAGCATTAAAATCAATGGAGAAAAGGATAATATCGCCAATGTCTTTGTGAAGGATGCCATTGATGAGAATGCGATGGATAAGGTCAAGGACAGTCTGAAGAAAACGTATCAGCATGATGTCAATGACAACGTGGTAACACCAATCATCGGACAGGAGCTGGTGCGCAGTGCGATTCTGATTTCCATTCTGGCATGGATTGGTGTCCTAATTTATATATCCATCCGATTCAAATGGGATTATGCCGTCAGCGGTATTGTCGGCTTGATTCATGATGTCTTCTTTGTACTGGCGGCCTGCGCCATCTTCCGTCTGGAGGTCAATACGGAAATCATCGCCGTATTACTGACGGTTATCGGTTATTCCATCAATAACTCGATCGTTGTTTTTGACCGTATCCGTGATGAGATGAAGGGACGCAAGCTTGCGACTACAACAAAAGAGGATTACCGTGCAATTATCAATGAGGCGCTGCAGAGAACGGCAACCAGATCCATTCTCTCCACGCTGACGACGATTCTGCCGGTTGTATGCCTGCTGTTCTTCGGAAGCAGTGCAATTCGTGTATTCTGTCTGGCACTGTTTATCGGTATTGCCTGCGGTGCAGGAAGCTCGCTGTTTGTTGCGGCACAGCTCTGGTATCAGATTCGCATCCATGAGAATCCGAAAAAGCATGTGAAGAAGAAGCACAAAAAGAAAAAGAACGAGCTGGAGGAAATGATCATTCCAGGAATGAACGATTATTAAACACAGAGGTATCTGCATATGCGGATGCCTCTTTTCTTGCATTGTTAAGGCAAAAAGAGGGAAAGTATGGTATGATATTCAGCGGTGATAAACATGCAGATAAAAAAATTACAGAGCGAACGCTCAAAACAGATACAGGATACATTTCAGCTGACCTCGCTGTGTGCCAGAGTGCTGGCAGCGAAGGAGCTTACAGATGAACAGATCACAGAGCTTTTAAAAAAACCGCAGCTGGCGGATCCCTTTTCCGCCAAAGGAATGCAGGAGGTCGCACAGCGGATTTATCAGGCGAGGCAGAATAAGGAGCAGGTAATGGTGTGCGGAGATTATGATGCGGACGGCATCTGTTCCACGGCGATACTGGTGGATGCCCTGCGCCGTTATGGCATTCAGGCGGGGTTTTATATACCCAATCGTTTTGCGGAGGGCTATGGTCTGCAGAAGCACACGGTACAGCAGGCACATGAAAAGGGCTACCGCCTGCTGATTACAGTGGATAACGGTGTCAAGGCTTTGGATGCCCTACAGGAGGCGAAAAACAGAGGGGTGGATGTAATCGTTACCGACCATCATTCCATGGATGAGGAATTTCCCTGTTTGTATCTGCTGCATCCCGTCTGTATGGGAGAGCAGTTTGAAACGCTCTCGGGTGCCGGGGTCGCATTAGAGCTGTCGCGTGCTCTTTTAGGTGAGGTGAAGGAGCATGTCGTACTGGCCTGTGTAGCTGCCATTGCTGATGTGATGCCGCTGCGTAAGGAAACAAGAGCAATCGTACAGCTTGGACTTCAGTATTTGCGACAGGGTGTCTGTCAGCCGATTCAGCTGCTGGCCAATGACCGCTATCCAAAATGGGATGAAACATTGATTGCCTTTCAGATCGTACCAAAGCTGAACACGACCGGACGGCTTGCCGATCTTGCAAATGCCAACAACACCGTACGGTATCTGCTCAGTACAAAGCTGGAACAGATACAGCATATGGCAAAGCAGATTCGGGAATTGAATGATCGCCGTAAGACGATGAGCGATGACATGGTAAAGGTGGCCCGGACGCTGGTACGCTCGGAATACCGGTTTCAACTGCTGTTTCATGATTCCTTCCATGAAGGTATGGCAGGCCTTGTGGCGGGTAAACTGAGTGAGGAGCTGCAGCTGCCGGTTATGGTTGCGGCACAGCGGGAACAGATGTTCAAGGGAAGCATCCGCTCGCTTGATCTCCTTGATCTGACGACCTTTTTCAATGATCTGCGCCCTTCGCTTTCTGCCTATGGCGGGCACAGGGGGGGAGGCCGGATCGGCTTTCCGTATGAGAACAAGCAAATCATACAGGACTATGTCAACACTCGTATGGAGCATATCCGCTTTCAGCAGGAGTCCTGCTATGAGGTAATCCCCATCCGTGTACAGGAGGCATCCCTGCAGGAGGTGGAAAGTCTTTCCGTACTTGCCCCTTTTGGCTGCGGCTTTGAAGAACCACTGTTTTATCTGGAGGAGGCGGCTGTCAAAAGCTGTCGGCTGTTAGGAAACGGGGAGCATGCAAAATGGACGCTGAATGACAGCTTTGAAGCGATGTATTTCCGCTGTGGAAGCACGTATGAGCGTCTGCACGAAAAAAACAATGTAAATTTTATTGGAAATCTGCGAATCAATTCCTTTATGGGAAGAAAAAAAGTGAATATTTTTGTAACAGAAGCGTTTTAGTTAATGCTTTTTCAGAAAGAATTTGATATAATACAGGCATAAGTGCTAGGAGGCAGACATACATGAATTTTAAAGATTATATAGCCAGCATTCCTGATTTTCCTCAGGAAGGGGTTTTGTTTCGCGATATAACGCCGCTGATGGCAGATGGAAAGGCGTTCAAGGAGGCCTGCAATGAGGTCATTGCATTTGCTAAATCCGTAGGGGCGCAGGTCATCGTCGGGCCGGAATCCAGAGGCTTTATTTTTGGCTGTCCGGTTGCCTATGAGCTGGGAATCGGCTTTGTACCGGTAAGAAAGCCGGGCAAGCTGCCAAGAGAGACCGTTAGTGTGTCCTATGATCTGGAATACGGAAGCAATGAGCTGCATGTGCATAAGGACGGTATTAAAAAAGGGCAGAAGGTTCTCATCGTGGATGATCTGCTGGCGACCGGAGGTACAGTGGATGCGACGATTCAAATCGTGCAGGAGCTGGGCGGCGAGGTTGCCGGGTGTGCGTTTCTGATTGAGCTGGAGGGCTTACAGGGACGTGAGCATCTGAAGGATTTCAATGTATTCTCTTTAATGTCTTACGAATAATGAAAACAAAGGGGAGCTTCCCCTTTTCTTGAATGCGGGTGATACTATGGTAAGTAAGAATGTCGTGACCTTTGATGAAATGATGGTCGAGGTCAGAAAGTATATCAAAAAGGAAGAAAATATCGATCTGATCACAAGGGCGTATCTGTGTGCAGAGAAAAATCATACGGGACAGTACCGCAAGAGCGGAGAGCCGTATATTATTCATGCGATACAGGTGGGCTATATACTGACCATGCTACGAACAGGGCCGAAAACGATTGCAGCAGGCTTTCTGCATGATGTTGTGGAGGACTGCGACGTTACCATACAGGAAATGAGCGATATGTTCGGAGAGGAAGTTGCCTCTCTGGTGGAATCCGTCACGAAGATCGGCGCTTTGAAATTCAAGGATGAAAAGGAATATCTGGCCAGCAATCATCGTAAGATATTTATTGCTATGGCAAAGGATGTTAGAGTCATTCTGATTAAGCTGGCAGACCGTCTGCATAATATGCGTACTCTGCAGTATATGACACCTGAAAAGCAGAAGAAAATCGCCTCGGAGACACTGGAGGTTTACGCACCGATTGCGCACCGTCTCGGTATCAGCGATATAAAGAATGAGCTGGAGGATCTGTGCTTTCAGTATTTGAACAATGAAAAATATTATGAGATTGCAAAGCTTGTAGAGAAGCGTAAAACAGAGCGTGATGAGCAGGTACAGCGCATGATTGCGGATATCAGCTCTTTGCTGGATGCGCATCATATCGGCTATCGGATTTTTGGAAGAAGCAAGCACTTGTACAGCATTTACAAGAAGATGATAACCAAGAATAAGCGGTTTGAGGAAATTCTCGATCTGCTGGCAATTCGTATCATAACGGATAGCGATACCGCCTGTTATGAAACACTGGGGTATATCCATGCGAAATACCGGCCGATTCCTGGGCGCTTTAAGGATTACATCGCTATGCCGAAGGTCAATATGTATCAGTCGCTGCATACGACGATCGTGGCAGAGGACGGCAATATCTTTGAGGTACAGATTCGTACCGAAGCCATGGATGCTGTTGCCGAGCAGGGTATTGCGGCGCACTGGCGCTATAAGGAAAACCTGAACGGCGGCCGTGAGGTGCATCAGAAGGAAATTGAGGAGCAGCTGCACTGGTTCAAGGATTTCAGTGTCATGAGCGATGAGGTCAATGACGATGCAATGGAATACATGAATTTACTGCAAAAGGATATTTTTGAAGCCAATGTGTATGTAATGACGCCAAAGGGGAAGGTGATTGCCTTACCAAACGGCTCTACACCGATTGATTTTGCTTATCGTGTACATACCGAGGTCGGACATCATACCGTCGGTGCAACAATCAACGGCGTACTCATGCCGCTGAATACCAAGCTGAAAACCGGGGATGTTGTCAATATCCGAACCTCCAAGCAATCTCCCGGGCCGAGTGAGGACTGGATCAAGGTTGTTAAATCCGCTCATGCACGAAATAAAATACGTTCGTTCTTTCAAAAGCAAGAAAGTGAACGCCGTTCCCTGGATGTGAAAAAGGGGGAGGAGCTGCTCGTTGAGGAGTTGAAACGGCGGAATCTGGATGCCGACACGTATACGGAGCAGAAAAAGCTGGAAAGCATTGCCGGATCTTTGAGCTTTAATTCCTATCAGGATCTGATGTATGCCATCGGTGTAAAGCAGGTATCTCTGCCCTCGGTAATTGATCGTCTGGTGAAGCATAAGACAAGCGTACCGCTGGATAATGAGGAGCTTGCGAAAATGTTTAACCGGCAGGAGCGCAAGAAGAAGCCGTCTGCAACAGGAATCCGCGTTGCCGGTATTGAATCTATGAAAATTACACTTGCGGCCTGCTGTGCACCGGTGCCAGGCGATGAAATCATCGGCTATATCACCAAGGGTGCCGGTGTGAAGGTACACCGTGCAGACTGCCCGAACATTATAAATGAAAAGCAGCGGCTGATTCCGGTGGAATGGGATGAGAATATCGAGCAGAAGACCTATGAGGTCAAGCTGGTCATCAAATCCACAGACCGTAATTTCCTGCTGAGTGATATCGTGACTGTGGTATCCCAGTGTAAGGCGGGACTGCAGCATGTGGACTCCACGGTTGAAGAGGATAAGATTTCCGCTACAACAAAAATGACGGTGGTTGTAGAAAATTCAGAGCACCTGCGCAGCCTGATGGCGAATTTGCAGAAGGTGAACAGTGTAAAATCCGTCGAACGTGTTATTCAGTAAGACCTTCTGAGAAGGTCTTTTTGAAAGGGAGGAATAGTATGCTGCAGATACGACAGGCAGTGGAAGCGGATAAGCAGGCAATCGAAGCCATGTATGAAAAAAGAGTACGGTATAATGATGCACACGGTATTCACCAGTGGGATCTAAACGAGGTGAACTGGGAAGCCTTTTCCCAACTGTACACCATTTCGGATTATTATGTCGGTGTAGAGGAGGACAGAGTTGTCTGCGGACTGTTCATTGTGGATGAGGATGCACTGTACTGGCCGGACATGAAAAAGGGAGCCTCCTTGTATCTGCATAAAATCTGTGTGGATCCGGCCTTCGCTGGAAAGGGCTATGCGGATGCGATGATTCAGTACTTCATTGATAAGGGAAGAAGGGAAGGTTATCCGGATGTGCGTCTGGATGTTCGCGAGCATAAGGATAAGCTGCGCCGTATGTACGAACGAAACGGATTTCAGCTATACAAAACCGGCAGGTTTCTTCCTGCATTCACAACAGCGCTGTACATCTATCCCTTTTCTAAGGAAGTGTAAGAAATGCGCGCTTACTGACAGCGCGCGTGTTTCAAAATCGCAGGAAAAGGAATATAAAAAGGATTCTGTTAATTGGATGCTATCTCTATTTCGATATTTCTTTGTAAGCACGACATACAGTATGAGTGAGCGTGTAATATGAAATATCGTTTTATGTGAAAGCACTGACAACTGCTAGAATCCTTTTTTTGATTTATAAATTACAGGTGGTTACCGCCTGTTTTTTCTGTTCAGCATGATTTCACAGCGCAAGCTGTTCCACATGCGGAAATATTCTGACACATAATGCCTGTATGGCTCCTTGTCCGTAGTCTTCTGCATGGCGAAATCATCGAAAAACTTTCGCACCATATAGCTTGCCCTGCGCACATGGAAGCTGCTGGTCACAACGACTACGCTGTGCCAGTCATGAGCATTGCAGATTTCCTTTGCATATTTTAAATTTTCATAGGTGTTTCTGGCCTTTTGTTCAAGTAGGAGAACCTCTTTTGCAATACCGCACGTTATTGCATATGCCGCCATGATTTCAGCCTCTGCATAATCGTTTCGCACACTGCCTCCACTAATTATGATTCGCTGTACCGTGTGTTGTTTGTATAACCGTATAGCCGCATCCATCCTTGTTTTCTGCATCCGGGAAAGACTGCCGTCTTCCTTTGCAGGGCTGCCCAGAACGATGGCTGCATCATATACTCTGCCTGCTTTTGGCTTTTTCGGCTTAGGAAAATAATGATACAGGATAAGGTTGGCCGTTATAAGGAATACGATGAGGATGGCTGCTAGCTCCCGCATGATGGCAAATAGACAGGACGCTGCAGCTCACGGTCCAGGATATCCTTTCTTTTTGATAACGGAAATGCATAGGCGTAGGCACTTGTCGTTCGTAAAAAAATCTTTCGATGTGCCTTTGGTATCTGATGGAAGGTGGAAATTATCTGAATTCCTTTTTGCTTCAGCTCACGCAGACAGGCTCTTCCTGTATCGTTAAAGGCCAGAATCCGCAGAAAGTCACAGGGTGGAAGTGCGTCGATTTCCTGCTTATCGGTATGTGTCAGAATGTGCGTCAGACTGCGCTGAATGCTGCTTCTTGGGTACCGCCGGCTGATACAAGCCTGCAGAAAATCTGAATAGGTCATGTAGGTACGGGCATTTTGCTGCAGCATATGCTCCATGCCCTCATCTACCAAAAACCGCTTATTCAAATCCTTAGCGGGAGTGCTTTGCAGCAGCGTCTGCAGATAGGGATAATAATCCTCCATATACACAGCATGCTTTAGCTCCTCTGCCATAGGGGTTGTGTGTGTAACGCAGATGCCTTCCTTTGCCGCCTTTCGTATGGCGGTGGCAGAGCTGATTTTTTGTACGATATCCTCATCATGATAGCCGTTGGTACGCTGTATGGCTATGGGGGTAATAGCAGTTCCTTTTACTGCACGGACATACGCCATCCCCAGAATATCATTGCTGGCTACCCGGCCATGCATTACCTCCAGTGTTTTTGCCATTGAAATCCCATTTTTGCGCTGCTGAACATAGTCCTCATAGGGGATATCCGCAAGTCTGGAAAGCTGCTCCATATCCGTTGTTTCGCTGCCAAACACCAGTGAAGTAACACCTGCCAGCTGCAGCAGACTGCCTGCCTGCTGTGCGAAGATATCCGAACGCTGTACCACATAAGGATAGGGAAGCTCAATTACCAGATCACAGCCAGCCTGAATTGCCGCCTTTGCCCGTGTCCATTTATCAACGATGGCACATTCCCCGCGCTGTACAAAATTTCCCGACATGACGGCAATCAGCACCTCACAGCCGGAGACTTTGCGGGCCTGCCTGATATGATAGGCATGACCGTTATGAAACGGGTTGTATTCTGTTACGATACCACAGCATCGCATCAAATCACCTCCTGTGCCTTTCAGTATACCACAGCTGTCTGCTGGTAACCATACGCATATAAAATTTTGACATAGTAACCACTTTGTCAAAATGATGAACAGAGCCATATCGAAAGCACGCGGAATATGGTACAATGCAGGAATAAGGAAGTGATGATGATGACAACAGCATTACAGGAATACAGCTTTATCAGCGACGCTGACGGATTAAACATATCGGTGCTGCGCTGTGAGCCGGCAGGTCAGCCGCAGGGCATCGTTCAGCTGGTGCATGGGATGGCGGAGCATAAGGAGCGCTATGAGGACTTTATGCGTTTTCTTGCGGAGCACGGCTATGTGAGCGTGCTTCACGATCATCGGGGACATGGGAAAAGCGTAAAAGAGGAAGCTGATCTGGGATATATGTACAACAGCGGCGGTGCATATCTCATTGATGATATACGGCAGCTGAATGCACAGCTTCATCAGGAATACCCAACAATGCCAGTTTATATGTTCGGACACAGTATGGGCTCATTGGCGGTGAGAGCCTATCTGAAGCGCTATGATGATACCATAGATGCACTGATCGTCTGCGGCAGTCCAAGCAAAAATCCAGCAGCCGGTGCCGGGCGGCTTCTGGCAAGGCTGATGATGGGAATCAAGGGTGCTCATTACCGCAGCCCGCTCCTTCAGAAAATGGCATTTGGAAAAAACTGCGACGGCTTTATTGAGGAATGCAGCGAGAATGTCTGGCTGTGCTCCGATATGGATGTTGTGCGTGCCTATGATGCGGATCCGCTGTGCGGCTATACCTTTACCTTGAACGGCTTTGAGAATCTCTTTTCCCTGATGCAGACTGTCTATGATAAAAAGCACTGGACACTTCGCAATAAGCATCTGCCAATTCGCTTTATTGCCGGGAAGGAGGATCCCTGCATTATCAGTCCTGATAAATTTCAGGAAGCTGCAGGTCTTTTGCAAACGCTGGGGTATACAGCAGTGAGTGCCCGGCTGTTTGAGGGAATGCGCCATGAAATACTGAACGAACCGCTGCATGAGCTGGTCTATGAGGATATTCTCTGCTTTCTGACAAAGGCAGGAAAGAAACGTACGTAATTTGGGAGAAATGAAAAGAAAAATGAAAAAAATACTTTTCATTCCCGCAGTTTTGTGGTTTAATATATAAGCCAGCCTATGGATGAGAAGATTCTGTTGACTTTATCACAGATTTTCCTTATAATAGGATAGGTCAGACAACGAGGTGATTCTTTTGAAATGGTCCAGAATGGAACTGCTGCAGGCAAAGGATGCAACGATCGAATTTGACGAGAGGATCCAATTTGAGCCTGAGGTATTTTCTAAGATGCATCAGATCAGAGGATTGCAGGATGTTACGGTATCAGGAAATGTTCATTACGATAGCTCCAGTGAGCGGGTATTTGCGGATCTGGATATTGAAGGCGTGATGATAGTACCGTGTTCTATAACCCTGGAGGATGTAGAATATGATTTCCATACAAAATCTTTAGAAGTGTTCTCTTTCGAAAAGACAGATGACGAAGATGTTCACGAGGTTAAAGGTGATGTCGTAGAGCTATTGCCGGTGATCTTTCAATTGATAGTGATGGAGGTTCCTCTGAAAATTGTCAAGGAAGGACTTACACAGTATCCTAAAGGTGACGGTTGGGAAGTTGTCAAAGAGGAAGATTACATAAAAGAGAAATCCAAGGAAATCGATCCTCGTTTAGCAAAGTTGAAAGAATTCAAATTGGAAGATTAAGTAGGAGGTGCTAACATGGCTGTTCAACAGAGACGTAATTCAAAAACAAGAAAAGCAAAACGTAGAACTCATTATAAATTAGCTGCACCGACATTGGTTAAATGTCCAGCTTGCGGTGAGTACAAAGTGCCGCACAAAATGTGTTCTTGTGGGGAATACAACGGAAAAACCATCGTAGAAAAATAGAGTTAAGGCCGTAATAACGGCTTTTTTTCTGCCTTTTGGAAAAAAGGTTGATGTTTCCTGTGATTCGTGGTATATTATGTACAGATACTTCAACCGGAGTGGGGAAAACCCACTCCTTCATTATGTTTGTAAAGGAGAATGTTATGGATCAAATTGAAAAGCTGAAAAAACTGATCACTCCGCTTGTGGCAGAGGATGGCATTGTACTGTACGATGTTGCCTGGCATACCGAAGGCAAGATGCGCATTCTGCAGGTGTCGATTATGCATAAGGACGGCAGTATGGATATAGATACCTGTGCTGCGCAGTCCGAAAAAATCAGTGCGATGCTGGATGAACTGGATTTGATTTCCAGTGAGTATTTTCTGGAGGTCTGTTCCCCCGGGGCAGAGCGTGAGCTGAAAAGCGAAGACCAGATTATAGATGCCATCGGCGAGTTTGTATATGTGAAACTGAAAAATCCAAAGGCCGGCATGGATGATATCAAGGGTACACTGACGGCTTTTGAAAACCATACGGTATATCTGGATTACATGGCGAAGGCCGTAAAAAAGAAGGCAGAGATTGAGATGGACAACATCACCTTGATCCGCCTGTCTGTGAAAATTTAGAAAGGAAAGATATAAGAAATGAAACTGAAAGATTTTATGGCTGCGATGCAGGCAATTGAAACGGATAGAAAGCTTTCCAAGGAAGTTGTCGTCGATGCCCTGCAGGAAGCACTGGCAAAGGCATTCCGTAAGCATATCGAAATTCCGGATGCGCTGGTACGCGTGGATGTCAACGAGAAGTCCGGTGATATCAAGGTTTATCAGCAGCGTCTGATTGTTGAAAACGTAGAGGATGATGAGCTGGAAATCTCTTTGGAGGACGCAAAGCGCGTCAACCAGGAGTTGGAGCTTGGCGGCGTAGTAGAGGAGGAGGTCAGCATTGCGGACCTTGGCCGTGCTGCTGTCATTCTTGCTAAAAATGTTATGAAGCAGAAAATCCGTGAAGCGGAGAAGCTGGTTGTATATGAGGAATATTGTGATAAGGTGGAGGAAATGGTCATGGGTACCATTGAATCCGTCGAGGAGAAATTCTGTGTTGTCAACATCGGTAAGACACTGGCTCTGATGCCAAAGAATCAGCAGATTCCTAATGAACGCTATCGCGAGGGTGAAATGATCCGCGTGGTCATTACGGAAGTAAACAAGGAAACCAAGGGTGCACAGGTGCTCGTATCCCGTGGGGATGCAACACTGGTAAAGCGTCTGTTTGAAAAAGAGGTTCCGGAGATTTTCCAGGGAATCATCGAAATCAAGGCGATTGCGCGTGAAGCCGGTGAGCGTACGAAAATGGCTGTTTATTCTCACAATGAAAACATCGATCCTATCGGTGCCTGCATTGGGCCAAGAGGACAGCGTGTTCAGGTTATCATCGATGAGCTGGGCGGAGAGAAAATTGACATCTTCGAATGGAGTGAGGATGTAACCGAGCTGATTAAAAATGCATTATCTCCGGCAGAGGTGCTGGCTGTTATTCCAAGTGAAGAACGCAAAGGCGGTCTGCTTGTCGTAGTGCCGGATAACCAGCTGTCACTGGCAATCGGAAAGCGTGGGAAAAATGCACGTCTTGCCGTTAAGCTGACAGGCAATAAAATTGATATCAAGGCGGAAACCGATGTAAATGCGGCAGGTATCAACTGGAAGGAAATCGCAATGAAACAGCGCGAGGAATTCCTGGCTCGCCAGCAGGAGGCAAAAGAGGCTGCACAGATGGAGCGCTTTGAAGAAAACGCACAGCCGCAGGAGGCTGTCAGTCTGGATGATGCAGGCGTAAACTTCCAGGAAGTCGTAACAGAAGAGGAAGTAAGCGAGCCGCAGACAGCTGTAGATGCCGTTGCAGAAGTGGTGGAAGAAATCGACCCTGCACAAGCAGAGGAGGTACAGAGCGAGGAGCCGGAAGAAAGAGAAGAAACTGATCTGGAAAAGGCTGCCCGTATCGCAAGAGAAAAGCAGAAGCAGGAGGGGCTGAACCTGAAGGAAAAACAGGAATATCGCTCCAAGTTTGAAACATTGGCAGATGCATCCGCGAAGCAGGAGGAGAAGGCTGCCGCAAAACCGCGATACAAGAAATATGATAAGCATGAGGAGAAGGATGAACGCCGTAAGCCAACATTCGATCTGAATAAAAAGGATTATGAAATGAAGCCGATTTACTCTGAGGAGGAGCTTGCGGAAATCGAACGCGAACAGCGCGAGATTGAAGAAAACGACTGGATCCATGATGAGATCGACTTCGATGAATACGATAAATATTACGAGGAATAAAACAGTAAGGAGGTAGATGCGACATGAAAAAAATACCGATGCGTAAATGTGTGGCGACCAATGAAAGCCTTCCTAAAAAAGAACTGATCCGTATCGTTCGTACACCTGAGGGTACGGTGGAAATCGATGAAAGCGGAAAGCGCAACGGCCGTGGAGCCTATCTGAAACGCAGTGTGGAAGCCGTGGAGGTTGCGATGAAAAGAAAATCGCTCGTACGTTCTCTGGAATGCGAAATTCCCGATGAGGTCTATGAGAAGCTGAAGGAGATGTTCAGCTGATGAAGGATGCGGCAGGACTGCTGGGACTTGCGGCGCGTGCAAGAAAAACAGCCAGCGGGGAAACTGTCTACGTACAGCTGCGTGCCCGGCATGTTCATCTGCTTATACTGGCAGAGGACATCGGTGACAATGCAAAAAAGAAGCTGAGCGATAAATGCAATTTCTACAAGGTTCCCTGTGTTTACATGGACGGAGCCCTGATGAATATGGCGATCGGTGATCGCAACAGGAAAGCAATCGCAATTCTGGACAAGGGATTTGCAGAGAAGATTGCAGCTTGCTTGAAAGGCTAGGTGATTATATGGCAAGACAACAGCATAGAAGAGGAAATAACAATAATCGGAAGGGGAATAACAACAACCGATCAAGAAACAACAATTCCTTCACACCAAAGAAGGAGCGTGTGGAGGTAAAGGAAATCACATACAGCGGCCCGCTGAGTGTAGGGGATTTGGCAGAAAAGCTGAATCGTAATGCAAGTGAGATTATTAAGCTGCTGTTCATGATGGGAACAATGGTAACGATCAACTCCACACTGGATGATGAAACGATCGAGCTTGTCTGCATGGAGTGGAATGTGGATGTTCATAAGGAAATCATCATCGAAGAAAGTGATTTTGAGGAACAGCTGGAGGAAGAAGAGGACGAGGCGCTTCTGGAAAACCGTCCGCCGGTTGTTACAATCATGGGACACGTTGACCATGGTAAAACTACACTGCTGGATACCATCCGGAAAACCCATGTTACAGAAGGGGAATTCGGTGGTATTACCCAGCATATCGGTGCCTATCAGGTAAACGTCAAGGGCAAGAAGGTTACCTTCCTGGATACGCCGGGGCATGAAGCCTTTACCGCTATGCGTGCCCGGGGTGCCAAGGTTACAGACCTGGTTATTATCGTCGTAGCTGCCGATGACGGTGTTATGCCGCAGACGAAGGAAGCTGTTGACCATGCCAAGGCAGCCGGTGTGCCGGTTATCGTAGCCGTTAATAAAATTGATAAGGCCGGGGCAAACCGTGACCGCATCGTTTCGGAAATGAGTGAGCTTGGACTGATGCCTGAGGAATGGGGCGGTGATACGATTTATGCGGATATCTCTGCAAAATTAGGTACCGGTGTGAGTGATCTGCTGGAAACCATCCTTGTCGTATCCGAGGTTTATAACTTCCGTGCAAATCCAAACAAGCTGGCAACCGGAACAGTAATCGAGGCAAAGCTGGACAAGGGAAGAGGCCCGGTAACCACGCTGCTCGTACAGGGAGGAACCCTGCATACCGGAGATGCTCTCGTTGTTGGTACGGCATTTGGTAAGGTTCGTAAAATGACAGATGATCACGGCCGTGAAATCAAAAAGGCACTGCCTTCCACACCTGTGGAAATTATCGGTCTGAACGATGTACCGATTGCCGGTGATATCTTCAAGGCTTTCGATAATGAAAAGAAGGCACGTCAGATTGCGGAAACGCGTCTGAACAATAAAATTGCTTCCGAGCGCAATGCGACCGGAGCTGCGATGTCTCTGGATGATCTGGCACGCCAGATTGAAGAGGGAGAAGTGCAGGAGGTTAACCTGATTATCAAGGCGGATGTTCAGGGTAGTGCGGAAGCAGTCCGTGCAAGCATGGAAAAAATTGATGTACAGGGAGTACGTGTCAATGTCATCCGCTCCCAGGCAGGAGCCATCACAGAATCTGATATTCTGCTGGCAAGTGCATCTCATGCCGTGATTTACGGCTTCAACGTACGTCCAAATGCACTGGTACGTAAAAAAGCAGAAGAGGAAGGCATTGAAATCCGTCTGCATAACATTATTTATAAGGCATTGGAAGAAATGGAAAATGCCATGAAAGGTATGCTGGCCCCTGTATATGAGGAAGTCGTTATCGGACAGGCAGAAGTACGTCAGATCTACAAGGTTTCCAAGGTCGGAACGATTGCCGGCTGTATGGTTACCGATGGCTGTCTGCGCAAGGAGTGCGGTGTCCGTCTGATCCGTGAAGGCGTGGTCGTTTACACTGGTAAGCTGGGCTCTTTAAAACGTTTCCAGAACGACGCCAAGGAAGTTGCCAGTGGATATGAGTGCGGTCTGACGATTGAAAACTTCAATGATATCAAGGTGGACGATGTGATCGAGGCGTATGAAGATCAGCAGGTTGAGCCAGAATAAGAATAAGGTGATAGCATGACATTAAAGGCTGAAAAAATAGCAGGCATCATTCAGAAGGAAATCTCGGAGATTATCCAGTTTTCTCTGAAGGATCCAAAAATAGGATTCATCACGATTACCGATGTAACGGTGACGAATGATTTATCCATTGCCAAGATTTATGTTTCCTTCCTGGGGCAGAAGCCTAGAGAGGAAGCCGGAATGAAGGCACTGGAACGCAGTAAGGGATATCTGCGCAGCGAGCTTGCCAAGCGGATGACAATCCGCAAGGTACCGGAGCTAATATTCAAGCTGGATGATTCCCTGGAACGCGGTAATAAAATTGAACGCATTATAAGCGAAATCAATAAGTAAGACAAGGAAAAGAAGCCACAGGCATAAAGCTGAGGGCTTCTTTTTCATATACATTGAGGTATATGCACACAAAAGAAAGCTGTTCACATGTGCCTGCTTTCACAGTATGAAAAAAAACAGAGCTTTCTAAATCCATCGTTTAGAGCAAGGGATTTGGAGGTCTCTGTTTTCGTCATACCTGAGCGTGAAGGAAAGCCTTGTGAAGCTACTTATCCATGTGAAGCCCGTTGCTTGTCCATTTCTTTTATATTACAGATGGTCATGATTTCTTAGCTATTTTTATTGACAGCCGCTAAATACGGCGTCTTATTTCATGCCTTTCAGACACTATGCATACTTTGAAACAAACGGCTATTGTACAGCTGCGTGTATACTTCTGAATGCCTTTGCATGATAAATAGCAGATAATGAGTACGAGCATGACATTCACAATTTCTGTATTTAACAATTATTTATTTGCCTACGACACAGTACCAGATAACACAATCTGGTATACAGCCTTAACTGCTCCTATTTGCGCTGTTCCAATCCTGGAAGAGTACAGAATAACCTGCCTGTTTGTGTATATGGCTTCGTTAACTTTTTTGATTTAAGTTTTGATAATAAAAGATAGCCAGCTGGGTACGATCTCGCAGCTGCAGCTTTTCCAGCAGACTGCTAAGGTAATTGCGGACGGTACCTTCACTGAGAAACAGCGTTTGTGCCAGCTCTTTGTTGTTTAAGCCCTTTGCGACAAGCTGAATGAAATGCAGCTCGCGTTCATTCAAATCATAGCATCCTGTTTCATCCGCTACCCCCTGCTTTAGTAAATCGGGAAGCTTTGCGATGATTTCCGTATTAAATACATTTTGCCCCATGTATACAGCCTCGAGAGCAGGGATGATGGAATCGAAGTTCTGCTTTAATATATAGCCCTTTACACCGAGCTTCAGTGCACGTATGATGTATTCATCATCGGAAAAGGTTGTCAGAAACAGAATGCGGGCATCCGGATAGCTGTTAAGAATTTCCTCACTGGCATCCACACCGTTCATTCCCTCCATGCGGATATCCATCAGGAGAACATCCGGCTTCGTTTCTTTATAAAGCGCAACAGCCTCCTGTCCGTTACAGCCGATCCCGGCAATGGTCTGCCCCTGTGCTTCCAATATTGTTTTCAAAGAGCTGCATACAAGTCTGTCATCATCTACGATCAATATTCTCATGCTTTATGTCCTCCTTTGGAAGGGTGATGTAAATTTGAAACCCCTGTGTCTGTGTTATATTCAAATATCCATGCATATCCTCTACACGCTCCCGCATATTGTTTAGCCCAATGCCCTTCGCAGACAAGGGGATACTGCTTTGCCTTGTACCATTATCTGCAAGTATCAGCTGGTAAAAGGCCGGCTGTTCCCTCAGGGTGATCGCATACAGTGTCGCATTGGAATGCTTCATTGTATTGTTCATACTTTCTTTCACAATGGCTAAAATGTGATAGATTGTCTGCTGTGTCAAAGGATGCAGCACATCGTATTCCAGGGTGGCCTTACAGAAGGTATATTCCTTTAACAGCCGTTCCAGTGTCAGATGCAGGTCAACCGCATCATCATGCAAATCATGGACGCTGTTGCGGACATTATCCATTCCCTGAGAAAGGGTATCTCTGAGATTTTGCAGTGGCTCCTTCAGCATTTCATCCTTCTGAATCGCCTGTATGGCTCCGATCTGCAGCAGAGAGCTGCTCAGCAAATGTCCGACATGATCGTGAATTTCTCTGGCAATGCGGTTTCGCTCATCCAGAATTGCGATGCGGATTTCCTGTTCCTGCTGGATCAGTAGATTTCTGTTTTTATTAGATAGCATATCCGCAAGCTCCTTGGTGGTATCCCGCTGCCGGATGAAGGACAGCTTTATTTCCTCATTGTCCTCCCATTGCTGGCGAAGCAGTACGGCAAACAAAGAGAATACGGCAGTGATGCTGCAAAGAAACAGAGTCTCCATTCGCAGATGAAACAGCAGCGGAAGAAAAAACAGGAGACCTTTTATAGAAAAATGCTGCCGGCTGACACAATAGAGCAGCAGCGGCAAATAGCATAAAAAGCTCTGCTGCATAGCAGCCAATACACCAAACAGCACATAGACATACAGCATATAGCTGTGCCGCATGAACAGATAGGAGAGGGATGCCAAGATGATAGCTGCCAGAAGTGCCAGCAGCCGGTACAGCTGGATGTCATAAAAAAAGCTGAAGGAACAGCCGATGCATAGAAATAACAGATAATTAACAAGCTGCTTCATGGCCTCTCCTCCTTTTTCCATTCTTATTTTACCATTGTTTTCGGTTTGTTACAATTTGTCATGTGCGAATATGACATCTGTCACATCGGATTGTGAACATATACACTACCGCGGACAGCTTGCTTCTTCTATAATAAAGGTAACAAAAGAGGAGGTATCATCATGATTATTGAGGTAAACAATCTGGTGAAGAGATACAAGGAGCTGATTGCACTGGATCATTTTCAACTGGAGGTTGAGCAGGGAGAAATTCTTGGTCTGTTAGGGCCAAACGGAAGCGGTAAGACAACGGCAATCAACTGTATACTCTCGCTGCTGAAATATGATAAGGGAGAAATCCGTATATTTGGAAAGCAAATGAAGGCGGATAGCTATGACCTGAAGCAGCAGATCGGTGTAGTGCCGCAAAATGTCGCGGTATTTCATGAATTGAGCGTTGAGGATAACATCGATTATTTCTGCGGTCTGTATGTATCGGATAAAGCAAAACGCAAAACGCTGGTAGAGGAGGCAATCCGTTTTGTTTCTCTGGAGGATTTTCGTAAGTTTCGTCCCGGCAAGCTGAGCGGCGGTCTGCTGAGACGGTTAAATATCGCCTGTGGGATTGCCCATCAGCCAAAGCTGATTTTTATGGATGAGCCGACGGTGGCGGTCGATCCGCAAAGCCGTAATGCAATTCTGGAGGGAATCCGCCGATTAAATGCACAGGGGGCAACCATCGTGTATACGTCGCATTATATGGAGGAGGTAGAGGAAATCTGCAGCCGTATCATAATCCTTGATAAAGGTAAGACCATTGCGGCAGGCTCCAAGGAGGAGCTGAAGGCCGGCATTATGATGAAGGAAAAAATCGAGGTTGAACAGGTACATCTGCAGGAGGCGCAGGTAAAGGATATTCAGGATATTGCCAATGTGTTTGCTGTTCAGTATAACGCCAATGTCCTGCAGGTCAAATTCACAGAGGGAAAACGAAATCTTGCGAATCTGCTGGATTACTTTACTGAGGAGAACATCACCTATGGTAAGGTGTATTCCCAACAGCCGACATTGAATGACGTATTCCTGGAAATCACAGGCAAGCAGCTACGGGATTAAAGGAGGAATGAATATGCTGCATTTATTAAAATACAGGTTCCGCCTGATGCTGCGAAACAAGGTGCTCCTGTTCTGGACGCTCTTGTTCCCCATGCTGCTGACAACCTTCTTTGGAATGGTGCTGAAGGATGCCTATACTGTCGATACCTTTCAGACTGTACCGATTGCGGTTGTGGAGCAGGGGAATCTGCGTGATGTAAAAAGTGTTTTAAAGGAAGTAAAGCAAAAGGATACGCCTTTGTTCGATGTCAGCTATACAACAGAAAAGCAGGCAAAGCAGCTGTTGAAGGATAATAAGGTAAGCGCAGTTGTGAGTATGCAGGATCCGATTCAGATTACAATCAATCAAAACGGGTTAAATCAGACGATTACCAAAACCTTCTTTGATGAATACGCACAAAAGACCAGTCTGATTGAGGAAGCGATGAAGCTGCATCCGGATGGCTCTGCCCTAAAGACACTGTTTCCACAGACGGCTTCCCACGTGGAGGATGCAGAGGTGGATCATACGGATATTTCGGCCGTATTCTTCTATACCGTGCTTGCGATGAATGCGATGTTTGGGGGCTACTGGGCAATCAATTCCATGTATGAGCTGCAGGCGAACCAAAGCGAGCGTGCGGCAAGAGTCTCTGTTTCACCAATGCATAAGGGAAAGGCTCTGCTTGCGGATTTCCTGATTGATATCGGTATGCAGCTGCTGTTTCTGATGATACAATTCTCATATATGTATTTCATACTGGATGTATCCTTCGGTGCACAGCTTGGCTATGTTTTCCTCATGATGGTCATGGGGGCATTCGCCGGAAATGCCTTTGGAATCCTGCTTGGCAGTATCAGCTCCAAAATACCGCCGGATGGAAAGACAGGAATCATGACAGCAGTTACCCTGATCTGCAGTGCACTGGCTGGCATGATGATGGTTCAAATGAAATACTATGTACAGGAATATGCGCCTGTTCTGGCCTATATCAATCCTGTGAATATGATAACTGACGGCTTGTATTCTCTGTATTATTACGGTATCGGTGAGCGCTATTATCTCAATCTTGCACTGCTTGCGGCATTTACAATAATCTGTTACCTAATCAGCTTCCGCGCATTGAGCAGAAAAAGCTATGACAGTCTGGGGGTGCGTTAAATGAGCGTATTTAAGGTATATTATAAAATCATGAAGTCTCACTGGCTCACGCTGGCAATCTATCTTTCCATATTCTTTACCATATTTATTGCCTTTGGAGTTGCCGCAACACAGCGCAGTGATATCAAAATGTATGAGGGCGCAAAGCCCAGTATCGCTTTCGTGGATAAAGACCACAGTGAGCTTAGTGCATATTTGAAATCCTATCTCAATACCCAGACGAACATCAAGCACGATGATGTAGCCTATAGCGAGGCACAGGATGCCTTGTTCTATGGGGATATATCTGCGATTATTACAATACCGAAGGGCTTTGCACAGGACTACGCATCGGATAAAGCAGCGATAACGATGCAGCAGCGGCCGGATGATATGAACGGTGTTCTGCTTCAGCAGATGATTGATAAGTATCTGGATACAATGCATTCCTATGCAGCACTGTATCCAAAGGAATCGGTGGCAGACCTGCATGCGATGGTACAAAAAAATCTGGATACAGTCGCCGAGGTAACGATGTCGGATTCCAAGGAAATCGCAACCTCCACCATGCTGCGTGGCTCCTACTTTAATTATGCGTCTTATATTATGCTTGTTGTCAGCATTCTCCTCATTGGCTTGACGATGCATTCCATTTTCAATCAGGAAATCATGAAGCGCAATCTGGTGGCACCTGTTTCTCAGAACCGTATGAATTTGAAGCTTGTATTCTGTAACCTGTCTGTTGGTATCGCCTTATGGGGCGTCATGATGCTGATGATTCTGGGAGCTGCACGGGAGTCCATGCTGTCCATAGGTGGAGTACTGGAAATGATAAACGCATTTGTCTTTATGCTGATGTGTGTTGCCATGTCCTTTATGTTCTGTGTGATTTCTACGAAAAGCAGACATCCAGATGACATGCTGAATGGAATCAGCAACATTGTCGGTCTTGGCTCCAGCTTCCTATGCGGTGCCTTTGTTCCTCTGGATATGATTGGAGAAAATATTCTTGTGATATCCAGATTTCTGCCTAGCTACTGGTATGTAAAGCTGAACGATGCACTGACTTCAGCAGTCCATGTCACAGATTCTTTGTTTAAGGAGGCCCTGATGACCTATGGCATCCTTCTGCTGTATGCTGCCGCCTTCCTGTGCATTGCGCTTGTCATAATGAAAAGCCGCCGCACACAGGATGTGCTGGAGGATACAAGTATACAACAATAAAAAAAGAGAAGACAGCGAATCTTCCTAACCCTAGAGTACAAATAGAAATAATAAAAAGGAACAGTGAAATTCTTATTAGAATGAAGGAGCTTAAGTACCAGGGAAAAGAGTTTGATAGTAACGAGAAAAATGAAATATGAGTAAACAAAAGGGAGTGGAAAGGTGTGTTATGCCAATCAGCTCCCTTTTATAATTTAGGAATTTCATTTCTACTTTCTATATTTACAAACGCATTGATTTTCCATAAGCATCCAATCATGCAGTACCTTTTTTTTGCGTTAACTATTTTCCAACCTTAATCAGCCGTTCCTTCAGCTTGAAGCGGTTGCCGAAGCGGTAGAAGAAATCCATAACGAACGGTATCGCAGCCATACCGGCACCGGTCAAGACAAATTGCATATAGCTTAGTCGTACCAATGAGAAGATGCCTGGTAAAAAGACGATACATGTGACAAACAATGCGGTCATGATGGTAAAAATCAGAAACCGCTTTTTGGTAAACGGTGTACATACGCGATACAGGACAATCAACGAGCTGGTACCTGTAAGCAGCACGCACATGGTAGACATAGCAGCCGGTGTTATTTTGAAAAACAGCGAAGCGATGTTGACATATAGAATACTGAGCACAACACACAATGCACCCGGCAGGGCACGGCCCAATACATTGATCAAAAAGTTCCCCTCCACACGGGCATGATTTGCTTCCAGTGCCAGGAAGAAGGAGGGAATTCCAATCGTACAGGAGGATATGAGTGTCAGCTGAATTGGTTCAAATGGATAACGGCTCATAAAGAAAAGCGTCAGAATACTCAGGATGGTAGAAAAGGTTGTCTTCACCAGAAACAGGGAAGCGGCACGCTGAATATTGTTAATAACTCTTCGTCCCTCATCCACGATATGCGGCATATTTGCAAAATTGTTATCCAGTAAGACCAGATTGGCGATATTCTTGGCAGCTTCACTTCCTTCCGCAACCGAAATACTGCAATCTGCTTCCTTTAACGCCATGACATCGTTGACCCCATCGCCGATCATTGCCGTAATATGCCCCTGTTCCTTTAACGCGCGGATCATGAGCTTTTTCTGCATAGGGGAAACGCGCCCGAATACCGTATAGGCTTTTACTGCCTCCGGAATGTCCTCATCCTGCAAGGTACTGGCATCCACATACCGCTCATAGTTTTTCAAATTCGCCTTGTGCGCGATTTCATGAACCGTGCGGGGATCATCTCCGCTGATGATTTTAACATCGACTCCCTGTGACAAAAAGTAATCCAGCGTCTTTGGAGCTTCCTTGCGGATGGGATCACTGAGCAGGATCAGGGCCAGAATGGTATTGTCTGTGGATGGAGCATCCGTTAACATTTCATCACTGTGTGCCAGAACCAGCACACGGTTTCCCAGGCTTGCCTGTTTTTCAATCATGCTTTGCAGCTTAGGATTTTCACTTCCGTTCACAAATTCATAAGCTCCCATGATATAGGTTCCCTTATTTGCAAAGCTGACAGCACTCAGCTTTCGCGCACTGGAGAAGGGCAGGGTATGTACAACCAAAAATGCTTCATATTCCTCAGGTGTATACTTGCGGATTGCCTGTGCGGTTGCATTATCGTCCTGTAAAGCGTCCATCATATTTGCCAGAATCAGCAGGGTATCCTCTTTATTACCAGAAATAGGCAGAATGCTTTCCACCTGCATATTGCCCTCGGTGATCGTCCCGGTCTTATCCAGACACAGGGTATCCACTCTTGCCAGTGTTTCAATACAGTACAGCTCCTGTACAAGCGTTTTTCGTTTAGCCAGATTGATAGAGCCGACTGCCAGTGCAACACTAGTTAATAAAACAAGTCCCTCCGGAATCATGCCCAGCAGTGCCGCTACCGTAGATACGATGGCCTGGGGAAGGGTGCTTTCGGTGAGGAAAAACTGTTTGGAAAACAGAAGGATACCAACTGGAATGATAATGATACCGATCGTTTTTATGATAAAGTTAATAGAATCGCGCAGCTGTGATTTGTGCTTTTTAAAGGTTTTCGCATCCTTCATAATTGTAGCAGCATAATTATCCTTGCCAACATGCTGTACCTGTACCTTTGCCTGACCACTAACGACAAAGCTTCCGGAATACAGGGTGTCATGTCTGCGCTTCACAATGATATCGGATTCCCCGGTAACCAGGGATTCATTGACCTCCAGACGTCCCTCTACAACGATGGCATCCGCACATACCTGAGAGCCGCTGGTAAGACATATAATATCATCCAGAACAATATCATCCATATGCAGCTCGGTAACGTTTCCATTTCGCAATACGTTCAGATAGGGCTGGGTGATCAGAGACAGCTTATCCAGAACACGCTTTGCCCGGATTTCCTGAAAGATACCGATAATCAGATTGGAAAGCACAACGCCCAGAAACAGCAGATTCTTAAAGGAGCCGATAAAGATAATCAGCCCTGCCAGAATGGCATTGATTAAATTAAACAGGGTAAATACGTTATCCCTGAATATTTCCTCATAGCTTTTAGTAATGCGTTCCTCCTGCGTATTGACACAGCCTGCATCCATACGCTCCTGAACCTGAGCATCGCTCAGACCCTGTGCAGGATCGATCCATTCTTGTAAGTCGTCCTTGTTGTGCATGAAATCACCTCGTATATGTATATTATAGCAAATCCTTTTAACTTTGGGCCTTACGCTTTTGTAATTTTCTCTTATTCTTTCTTAAATATTTCTAAACATCTTTCCTTAGTATATGAAGAAGGACATAAATTATGTAGCCCTGTTTAGTAAAGCCTGCAATCCCTATTTGACAGCTATTTTACATAATGGATTGAACAGGATATGTTTACAGCAGCTTTCTTAGCATGGTATACTTGTCAGGTAGAAATTGTGGAGGTAGGTATGAGTATTGTTACGGTAGAAAACGTTTCACACAGCTTCGGCGGAAGACAGATTCTGGAAAATGTATCCTTTCGTCTGCTGAGTGGGGAGCATGTTGGTCTAGTCGGGGCCAACGGGGAAGGGAAATCCACCTTTCTGAATATACTGACAGGTAAGCTGGTACCAGAGGAGGGACGCGTATCCTGGTGCCGCAGAATTACACGTGGCTATCTGGATCAGCACACGGTTCTGGAAAAGGGAAAGTCGATCCGCGAGGTATTGCAGGATGCTTTTTCACATCTGTTTGATCTGGAGGCGGAAATGCTGCAGAAATATGAGGAAATGGGGGATTGCAGTGAAGACCGCATGAATGAGCTGCTGCAGGATGTCGGTGAGATTCAGGATATTCTGGAGCACGGCGGCTTTTATATGATCGATGCCAAAATCCAGGAGGTGGCGCAGGGGCTTGGTCTGATGGACATCGGATTGGAAAAGGATGTCACGATGCTGAGCGGCGGACAGCGTTCCAAGGTGCTGCTGTGCAAGCTGCTGCTGGAAAATCCGATGATTCTGATTCTGGATGAGCCTACCAACTATCTGGACGAGGGACACATTGCATGGCTAAAGAGCTTTCTGACATCCTATGAGCATGCCTTCATTCTGGTATCACATGATATTGCATTTTTAAACAGTGTTGTCAACATCATTTATCATGTTGAAAACTGCGAGCTGACACGCTATGTCGGAGATTACGATTATTTCCTGGAGCAGCATGCATTGAAGAAACGCCAGATAGAGGCTGCTTATGAAAAGCAGCAGAAGGAAATTGCCAATCTGGAGGATTTCATCGCCCGCAACAAGGCGCGAGTCGCTACCCGGAATATGGCGCATTCCCGTCAGAAAAAGCTGGATAAGATGGAACGGATCGAAAAGGTTAAGGAGAAGGTGAAGCCGAGCTTTTCCTTTCTTTCAGACCGTGCACCGGGCCGTGTGATTTTTGATGCGCAGGAGCTGGTGATCGGATATGATGAGCCGCTGACGAAACCGATACGGCTTGAATTGGAGCGAAATGCCCGCGTGGCGATAAAGGGTGTTAACGGATTAGGAAAAACAACCCTGCTGAAAACACTGATGGGGATGCTGCCGGGTGTCAGCGGGCAGGTAGAGGTTGATCCTTATGCAACGATTGGGTTCTTTGAGCAGGAGGAAGCAGGTGATACACAGAGTGCGCTGGATTATTTCTGGAAAGAGTATCCGGCACTGACAAATGGAGAGGTGCGCTCAGCGCTGGCAAAGTGCGGTTTGACAACCGATCACATCGAATCGGGCATGTGTGTACTATCCGGTGGAGAGCAGGCAAAGGTACGCTTGTGTGTGCTTATGAACCGCAAGCATAATGTGCTGGTACTGGATGAGCCGACCAACCATCTGGATGTAGATGCAAAGGAGGAGCTGAAGCGGGCTCTGAAGGCATATAAGGGGACGATTCTCCTTGTTTCCCATGACCCGGACTTCTATGGTGAAATCGTGGATGAGGTTTGGAATCTGGAGGAATGGACAACCAAAATTTTATAATATAAATGAAGAACCTGCTAATATAGTGTAGGTGATAGTAAAGAGCCTGCCGCATTGACAGGCTCTTTTTTAGGAGCAGATCGTTATTATTCAATGATTGAGAGGCTGCCGCTCTAAGGAAAGGTGGCGGTAACCTATAGGATAGAGCAATCAGAAGCTGTACAGCAAATCACCATAGGTTGGATACGGCCAGTAGGCTTTTGCTACTATGCATTCCAGCTTGTCCGCAGCCTTGCGTAGCTGAGCCATCGCCGGAAGTATTTCATCCCGGTTAAAGTCTGCCATTTTTTGTGAGTCCTGTATGGTATGGATGGCTTCGATCTTCTCGTCCAGCGTGTGATAGCCTTTGATCAGCTCGCTTGTATATTCGGATAATTCCCTGATCAGCTGTTCCTCACCACTTGTATCCAGCTCGGCACAGACTGCCTTTTTTTGCAGAACGGCATCACTGATATCCTTTGTATATCGCATTACAGCTGGTAAAATCTGTGTTTTTGCCAAGCGGGACATCGTCTGTGATTCAATGCTGATAACCTGATTGTAATTGGAAAGACCAATTTCATAGCGGGCCTGAATTTCCACGCGGGTGTATACTTTGTGCTTTTCAAACAGCGCAATATTTTTTTCTTTGATATAGCAGGGGAGAGCATCTGCCGTGGTACGCAGATTGAGCAATCCTCTGTGCTGTGCTTCCTTTACCCATTCCTGTGTATAGCCGTCACCGTTGAAAATGATACGCTTATGCTCATGAATGGTCTGCTTAATCAGGGTATGCAGTGCGCTGTTGAAATCAGAAGTTGCCTCCAGCTTATCTGCGAACTGGCATAATTCCTCTGCAACAGCAGTATTTAGCATGACATTCGTACAGGCGATATCCTTGGCACTTCCCAGCATGCGGAATTCAAATTTATTACCGGTAAAGGCAAATGGGGAGGTGCGGTTTCGATCCGTTGTATCCTGTTTGAATTTCGGCAGGGTATGGATACCGATTTTCATGGTTTCCTGCTTTCGTTCATCGTAAGGGGTACCCTGTTCAATAGCTTCCAAGATGGCATTTAATTCATCTCCCAGGAATACAGAGAGAATGGCCGGCGGTGCTTCATTCGCTCCCAAACGATGATCATTCCCGGCACTGGATACCGAAATCCTCAACAGATCCTGATATTCATCCACTGCCTTGATTACCGCACACAGGAATAAAAGAAACTGTGCATTTTCAGACGGTGTTTTCCCGGGTGCCAGAAGATTCATACCGGAATCGGTGGCAATCGACCAGTTGTTATGCTTTCCGCTGCCATTTACACCGTCAAACGGCTTCTCATGCAGCAGACACGCAAAGCCGTGCTTACTGGCTGTCTTTTTTAGAATTTCCATTGTTAGCTGGTTGTGGTCTGCGGCAACATTGACTAGGGAAAAGATAGGTGCCAGCTCGTGCTGTGCGGGCGCCACCTCATTGTGCTGTGTTTTTGCCAGTACACCAAGCTTCCATAATTCCTCATTGAGATCCTTCATAAACGCAAGCACACGAGGCTTTACCACACCGAAGTAATGATCATCCAGCTCCTGTGTTTTCGCGGGCTTATTGCCAAACAGTGTACGTCCGGTATACACCAGATCCTTGCGCTTGAAATACAGCTCACGTTCAATTAAAAAATATTCCTGTTCCGGCCCGACGGTGGTATTTACACGGTGCACATCATGGCCAAACAGCTTTAAAACACGGCGTGCCTGACGGTCAATCACTTCCTGGGATTTTAAAAGCGGTGTTTTCTTATCCAGAGATTCTCCGTTATAGGAACAGAATATCGTTGGAATGCACAGGACGCCGTCCTTGATAAAAGCAAAGCTGGTAGGATCCCAGGCTGTATAGCCCCGTGCCTCAAAGGTGGCACGCAGACCTCCGCTTGGGAAGCTGGATGCATCCGGTTCCCCCTGAATCAGCTCCTTACCGCTGAATTCCATAATCACACGGGCATCCTTATTCGGAGATATAAAAGCCTCATGCTTTTCTGCTGTAATGCCGGTCATTGGCTGAAACCAGTGTGTGTAGTGGGTGGCACCCTTCAACAGGGCCCAGTCCTTCATGGAATTCGCAATGACATCTGCACATTCCGGTGACAGGCTTTTATTGTCATACAGGCATTGGTGATATTCCTTGTAGGTTGCCTTCGGCAGCTTTTCCTTCATGGTGAAATCATCAAATACCATAGAGCCGAAGTAGTCAGATACGTTATTCATACAAGTCCTCCTTTTCATACAAAACAAAAGAAAAAGGCACCGCGGGAAATGTTCCTGCAGCGCCTTTGCTGTCTGTATGCAAGTAGTATATGCGCTGACTTTTGATTTGTCAATGGAAAAATGAAAAAAATGGTTGACACAAAATGAAAAAACATTCAAAATGTAAAAATATTCAAAGACATTATAAAAAAATACCCAAAAGCAAACGAAATTTTTCTGAAATAAAAACACCTTCAGAAGCAGCGATCGCAGAATCCGTTTTGCACACAACCACAAAGAATGAAGCAAGGGAAAGCAGCTGTTTGAAAATAGTTTCTTGAAAATAATGTAAAAAAACAGGAAAGCTCTTGACGACAGCTCACGAATACGATAAAATAAGCATCACATAAACAAAGACGTTTATAAGGCTGGTCCTTATTGCGTCTTTTTTTTGTTGTTAAAATGAGGAGGAAGTCGTATGAGAAATGAATGTACTATAAAACGACAGGGATTATATGATCCTTCACTGGAGCATGATGCATGCGGGATCGGAGCTGTCGTTCATATAAAGGGAACAAAAAGCCATAAGGTAGTCAGTGATGCACTGACGATCGTGGAACGCCTGGAGCATCGCGCGGGAAAGGATGCCAGAGGGGAGATTGGAGACGGTGTCGGGATTCTGATGCAGCTTCCGCACAGCTTTTTTCAGAAGCAATGCAGCCATATGCAGCTGGAAAAGCAGTTTGGAGTCGGGATGTTCTTCTTTCCACAGGAGGAGCTGGAATGCCGTAAGGCAAAGAAGATGTTTGAAATCGTCGTAGAACAGGAAGGATTGAAGTTTCTGGGCTGGAGACAGGTTCCTGTCCATACCGAGGTTCTGGGCAGCCGGGCGTTGGATTCTCTGCCGCAGATCTGGCAGGGATTCGTTCAGCGTGAGGATACGATGAAGTCTGATCTGGAGTTTGATCGCAGGCTCTATGTGATCCGCCGTATTTTTGAGAAAAGCAATGCGCAGACCTATGTATGCTCCCTGTCCGGACGAACGATTGTATATAAGGGAATGTTTCTGGTACATCAGCTGCGTGCTTTTTATAAGGATTTGCAGGATTCCGATTTCATATCGGCAATCGCACTCGTTCACTCTCGCTTCTCTACAAACACCTTTCCAAGCTGGCGGCGTGCGCATCCCAACCGGATGATCGTACACAACGGTGAAATCAATACAATACGCGGGAATGCGAATAAGATGCTGAGCAGGGAGGAGCTGTTACAGTGCAGTACGCTCGCACAAGATATGAAGAAAATAACTCCCGTCATTGATCCCAATGGCAGCGATTCTGCGATGCTGGACAACACGCTGGAATTTCTGACGATGGCAGGTATGGATTTACCCAAGGCGGTCATGCTGTGTATTCCCGAACCATTTGAGCATGATGTACAGATGGAGGAACGTAAAAAAGCCTTTTATCAGTATTATGCCTGTGGGATGGAGCCGTGGGACGGCCCTGCTTCTATTCTGTTTAGTGACGGCGATGTGGTGGGGGCTGTATTGGATCGAAATGGTCTGCGTCCAAGCCGCTATTATATAACAAAGGATGATATGCTTATCTTATCCAGTGAGGTCGGCGTATTGGATATTCAGCCAGAACGGGTTGTCAAAAAGGATCGCCTGCGTCCTGGGAAAATGCTGCTGGTGGATACCCGGAAAGGACGGCTGATCAAAGATGAGGAGCTGAAGCTTCATTATGCAAGCGAGCATCCATACAGCACCTGGCTGAAGAATCAGCTTCTCCATATGAAGGATATCCGTGTAACGGAAAAGATGCCTGTAGCCTATGCAGGTTCACAGCTTACACGGCTGCAGAAGGCGTTTCATTACACATATGAGGATTTGATGAAGTATATTCTCGTACTGGCAAGGGATGGTATTGAGCCAGTGATTGCTATGGGAAATGATACCCCGCTGGCTGTTTTATCCACACAGGTTCATCCGCTGTTTGATTATTTCAAGCAGCTGTTTGCTCAGGTTACCAATCCGCCTATCGACGCTTTACGGGAAGAAATCGTAACAAGTACCAGTGTATATCTGGGAAGTGAGGGCAATCTGTTAAAGCCTGAGGAGGGCAACTGCCGCCTGCTGAAAATACGCAACCCGATCCTTTCCAAGCAGGATCTTCTAAAAATTAAATGCATGGATGAGGAAGGCTTTAAGGTGCGTGTCCTGCCGATTACGTATTATAAGAATATCGCCTTAAAGGAGGCCATTGAGCATCTGTTTACGGATGCCGACAAGGCAATCAATGAGAGCTGCAATATTTTGATTTTAAGTGATCGCGGCATAGATGAAAACCATGTAGCGATACCGTCTCTGCTTGCCGTCAGTGCCATGCAGCAGCATCTGATCCGTACGAAAAAGCGTATGCATGTGGCAATCATTCTGGAAAGCGGGGAGCCAAGAGAGGTACATCATTTCGCAACCCTTTTGGGATATGGCGCAAGTGCAGTAAATCCGTATATTGCACAGGACAGCATTCAGGAGCTGATCAATCAGGGGTTGCTGCAGAAGCAGTATGAAGACGCAGTAGAGGATTACAACAACGGTATTTTGCATGGAATCGTGAAAATCGCAAGCAAAATGGGAATTTCCACGATGCAGTCCTATCAGGGCGCTCAGATTTTTGAAGCCATCGGCATCGCATCCAGTGTGATTGATGAATACTTTACCAATACAATATCCCGTATCGGTGGTATCACACTGCAGGATATCGAGCAGGCAGTGATACAGCATCACAGTAAGGTTTTTGATCCGCTGGGTCTGGCAACGGATACGACGCTGGATGTACAAGGGGTTCATCAGCTGCGTACCGGAAAAGAACAGCATCTTTATCATCCAAAAAGCATAGCATTATTGCAAAGTGCCACACGGGAGGGGAGCTATGCCACCTTTAAGGAATATACAAGGCTAATTTGTGAGGAGCTGGCTCCAACGCATATCCGGGGCTTATGGAAGCTGGATTACACACAGCGCAAGCCTATAGCACTGGATGCAGTGGAGAGTGTGGACAGTATTGTAAAGCGATTCAAAACCGGAGCGATGAGCTATGGCTCCATTTCCAAAGAGGCACATGAAACCTTAGCTATTGCGATGAATATGCTGCATGGGAAAAGCAATACCGGAGAAGGCGGAGAGGATGCGGAGCGCTTTGTTGTCAAAGACGGTATCAACCGCTGCTCGGCAATCAAGCAGGTCGCAAGCGGACGCTTTGGTGTTACCTCCGCCTATTTGAATCATGCTGTTGAAATTCAAATCAAGATGGCACAGGGTGCAAAGCCGGGAGAGGGCGGTCAGCTTCCTGCCGGTAAGGTATATCCTTGGATTGCGAAAACACGGCATTCCACACCGGGCGTGCAGCTGATTTCTCCGCCGCCGCATCACGATATCTATTCTATCGAGGATCTGGCACAGCTGATCTATGATTTAAAATGTGCCAATAAGGATGCGCGTATCTCTGTTAAGCTGGTCAGTGAGGCAGGTGTAGGAACAGTTGCGGCAGGCGTTGCCAAGGCCGGAGCGGATGTGATTTTAATCAGCGGACATGACGGCGGGACCGGAGCGGCCCCACGCAATTCTGTCTATCATGCCGGGCTGCCCTGGGAGCTGGGCCTTGCGGAAACACACCAGACGCTGCAGCTGAATGAGCTGCGGGAACAGGTAATACTTGAAACAGACGGGAAGCTGATGTGCGGCCGGGATGTGATCATAGCCGCCCTGCTTGGTGCACAGGAATACGGCTTTGCGACTGCCCCATTGATTACTATGGGCTGTGTCATGATGCGTGTATGCAATCTGGATACGTGTCCGGTGGGTGTTGCCACGCAGAATCCGCAGCTGCGCAAATGCTTCCGCGGAAAGCCGGAATATGTCGTGAATTTCATGCGGTTTATCGCACAGGAAATGCGGGAATATATGGCCGCTTTAGGATTTTCCAGCGTTGCGGAAATGGCAGGGCACAGGGAGCTGATCCAGGTACAGGATACACCGCTTGCCGCCAAGCTGGATTTTAACAGTATTTTGTCTGCCCCGCTTACAGAGCACACAGATGTCGCAAAAACAGTATTTGATCCAAAAGCAACAAAGGATGAGGCTGTTATATGGAAGGAAATGCAGCCGTATGTGGAGCAGGGAATCCCGCATACAATGCAGGTGGCAGTGGATAATCAGGACCGTGCGTTCGCAACCCTGTTTGGCTCCAGAATCACAAGAAGCCAGCACGCTGTTCCAGCAGATACGTATCGCATTCAGGCAAATGGAAGCGCAGGGCAGAGCTTTGGAGCGTTTCTTCCCAAGGGGATCACCCTCGCATTGACAGGAGATGCCAATGATTACCTTGGAAAGGGCTTGTCCGGAGGAACGCTGAGTGTGCAGGTTCCAAAAAACAGTCCCTTTCAGCCGGATGAGAATATCATCATCGGTAATGTAGCCCTGTATGGGGCAACGAGTGGAGAAGCATATATCAGCGGTATGGCAGGAGAGCGCTTTGCGGTGCGTAATTCCGGTGCCTGTGCCGTTGTGGAGGGTGTGGGAGATCATGCCCTGGAATATATGACTGGAGGCTGTGTTGTTATATTGGGAAGCTTTGGAAAAAATCTGGCTGCCGGTATGAGCGGCGGTGTCGCCTATGTTCTGGATGAACACAAGTGTCTGTATGACTGCCTGAATACAGAGCTTGTAGAGGTCAGTGCATTACAACAGGATGCGGATATCCAACAGGTAAAAAGCATGCTGGAACAGCACGTACAGCATACCGGCTCAAGCAAGGCACAGCGGATTTTAAACGGATTTGCCGAGTGGAAGCCACTCTTTTATAAAATCATTCCGCATGATTACCGCATCATGGTGGAAACGATCAGGAAGTATCAAAGCGATGGATTGTCAAAGGATGAAGCAGAGCTAAAGGCATTTCATGCGGTATGCAGATAGGAGTGTGTCTTATGGGAAAGAAAACAGGATTTATGGAATATAAGCGGCAGGATAATCAGGAGCTGGATGTAAATGCACGGATCAAAGGCTATCATGAATTTCATACGCCCCTGCCGCATGCCTTGCGGCAGCAGCAGGCAGCACGCTGTATGGATTGCGGAGTACCCTTTTGTCAAAGCGGTATGGTGCTTTCCGGTATGGTTACCGGCTGTCCGCTGCACAATCTGATACCGGAATGGAATGATATGGTATATCGCGATCATCTGGACATCGCATTTCAGCGCCTGCAGAAAACAAATAATTTTCCGGAATTCACCTCCCGCGTCTGTCCTGCCCCCTGTGAAAAGGCCTGTACCTGTTCGCTTCATGCGGATGCCGTGAGCATACGGGATAACGAATATGCCATTTCGGAATATGCCTACGAAAACGGACTCATGAAGGCGCAGGAACGCATTGTTCGCAGCGGCAAACGGGTTGCTGTGATCGGCAGCGGTCCCAGCGGACTTGCACTGGCTGATCAGCTGAATCACAGAGGGCATGCGGTAACGGTATATGAACGTGCAGACCGGGCCGGGGGACTTCTGATGTATGGAATCCCCAATATGAAGCTGGATAAAGGCATTATCGAACGCCGTATTTCCCTTATGAAAAAGGAGGGCGTGAGCTTCCGCTTTTGTGAAGAAATCGCAGAAAAGAAAAGGGCGGACAAGCTGCTGATGGCTTATGATGCTGTAGCGCTTGCCTGTGGAGCACGAAAACCAAGGGATATCCAGGTACCTGGCAGGGAAGCGAAGGGGATTTATTTTGCTGTGGATTATCTGAGTGAACAGACCCATGCGCTGCTCGAACAGCGTGAAACAGCGATTTCCGCACAAGGGAAACGGGTATTGATCATAGGCGGCGGTGATACCGGAAATGATTGCATTGCGACAGCGATAAGGCAGGGCTGCAGTGATGTTGTGCAGCTGGAAATGATGCCGAAGCCGCCAGTGGAACGCCCGGCAGGTAATGAATGGCCGCAATGGCCCCGCGTATTGAAAACCGACTATGGTCAGCAGGAATGCATAGAGGTGTTTCATAAAGATCCGCGCCTCTTTCAGACAACAGTAAAGCAATTCCTTACGGATGCACAGGGACAGCTGACACAGGTGGAGCTGATAGAGCTTGCATTTCACGAGGATGCGACAGGCCAGCGCATTATGCAGGAGAAACAGGAAACAAAGCGAAGCATCGATGTGGATCTGGTTCTGATTGCGGCAGGCTTTATAGGCTGTGAGGATGCGGTGATGGATGCGTTTGGAATCCAAAGCGAACGCGGACGGGTGCTAACAAACGGGTATCGGACATCTCAGGAAAAGGTGTTTTCCCTGGGAGATATGCGAAGGGGTCAGTCGCTGGTTGTATGGGGTATTGTCGAAGGCAGAGAGTGTGCCAGAGAAATAGATGCCTATTTGATGGGCTATACAAATTTATAAGGAAAGACTACAGATGCGCTCAGCGTATGCAAAATCAGGATTGCCTACCTGCGGGTAGTAAGGCTATCGTAGGATTGCTTATGCGTTTAAAACAAAAAAGACCGGAATCCATAGCGTACCGGTCTTTTTATCAGGATGGATATTGTAAAGCTCTCAGGGGATTTACCTTATACAGCGGTCTTTACCAGCGTATTGCCACAGGTCATTCGCGCATTGCAGCAGGAACTCTGTATGCAATATGATCTGTTTCGCTAACGGAAATGGGAATCGTCCTTTGTGTTTCTTGGATGTGACACATGGGTGTATAGCAGCATTCCAATCACGACAAGAAAGCATCCTGCCAGCTTTTGTAAAGAAAATAAATTGAGCAGAAAGGAATCTAGCAGCATACCGCTGAGCAGCTGTGCGATAAATACAAGCAGTGTCAGCTGTACAGGAGGAATGCGGGGTACGATACGATTTAACAGTATAATGTTCAAAACGCCAATCACACCACCCAGAAGCAGAAAGAGATTACCGTTATCCTGCAGCTGTGAAAGCTTGGACAATGAGGATATGCCAAACAGCAGCAGAAAAAGCATGCTTGTCACACAGCCGGTCACGTAATTGAAAAAGCTGCTTGTTAAGGCATTCGTTTTTTCAGCGAGCAGTGCATTGATGCTGCGGCTGATGACGATACTGATCCCTGCCAGAAGAGCAAGCAGAACTGATAACACCACTGTCATTTCAGCATCACCCCGATCCCTATCAGAATAATGAGCAAAGAAACCACCTTCATTGGCTGTAAGCTCTGTTTTTTGGTATGAAAGGCTCCGGTAGCCTCCAGTACAACCGAAGCCAGAATTTGCCCGCATAATCCCAATGCAGTAACTAAAGATGCTCCCAGAACAGTAATGGTCATGCTTTGAAAGAACACGGTCAGTACCCCGACAACACCTCCGGCATATAAATACCACGAGGCACAAGGAAGCGACGCAAGAGAAATATGCTTTACCTTTACTACGAAACACATGGTTATCAGACCACTGACATGAATGAGAACGGTTGCCACATACAGCCCGGTCACATCCGATAGCTGACCATTGAAGACCATCATGATACTAACGATTATACCGCTGAGAATAGCCATCCAGATTGCCATAATATCACCTCAGATATAAGGATACGGTTTTTTCTTGTATAAGGATAGGACATATGTCATAATGGAAGCAGAAAGCATATATGTTGGAAAGCGGCATGATGCATATACAGAATAGGGCGGTGACAGCAATGGAAGAGGAAGTGCTATCGTATATTCGTAAGTTTCACCTTGATCAGCTTCTCGAGGAACACCATCTTTTACTGCTGGAATTGAAAGCCTGGAAGCGTAATGATATTCTATTGCATGCGAATTCCGATTTGCCTTATCTGCTGTTTCTTGTGGAGGGTAAGGCAAAAACCAGCTATATCAACGCGAACGGTTTTGCGACCCTGCATTCCTTTCTGTATCCGCTCAGCATTGTGGGAGAGGTAGAGCTGTGGAAGGGGATACCCGTACTGAATGAGGTTGAAGCATTAAGTGAGGTCAAGGTCCTGCGCCTGCCGCTTGTGCAATGTGAACATACTCTGAAGCAGGATGTCCGTTTTCTTCGATACCTTGTATCAGAATTATCGGAAAAGCTGAAAAACAGTAACCGGAATGCCTCCATATCCCTAGCCTATCCGGTAGAAAACCGTCTGGCTTCCTATTTACTGGCGGTTTGTGAGCAGGATGAATTTCAGGAGGATCATGGGGAGGTCAGCAGTATGATAGGCTGCAGCTATCGTCAGCTGCAGCGTTGTCTGGCACAATTTTGTGAACAAAGGCTGTTAAGAAAAACAGGGAAGGGCAGCTATCGGATTTTAAATCGGAATGAATTAACGCGGCTTGGCGAGGATGTATATGGAGGAATCAAACGATGAGTGTAGATGTAAAAATAATAAATAAAGGTATTTTTAAAAAGAAGCTGCAGCTGCAGAATTTTCTTGATACGGGACTTGTGGCAGGCGTTATGGATGATGCATGGCGCATGCAGCCGCTGGAAAATGAGCATCCGGATGAGTTTCTGCTATATGATCCCCACTGTATCGCCAGAGGTATTCAGGTGGTGTGGAAGCAATATGAAGTAGAATTGTATTTGTTGCTGCCAACCTGCAAGCAGGAAATCCATGCCTTTTATGAACTCATTCGCCATCTGTGCAGGCTTTGGAAAACAAGTGCATTTGAACAGGATGGGGAAACACAGGAGCTGCGCAAGCTGGATATGCTGCAGGAACAGCTTTGTGATTTCAGCAGGGAATGTCTTGACAATTTTCTACGTGAGCATACAGAGGGCTGCTTCTTTTCTGCCATGCACCCGCTCTGGTTTGATGCAGTAGATCATGAGGACATGCAGAAGGATTTTGGCGCCTGGCTGCATGCACATCAGAAACAGGATTTTTATTATGCGGCACCGCGCATCTATCAATCAGATCACGGCTTGTTCGGTGTATATACGATCACCTCAGGTGTGGACAGTCTGCTGCCCCTGCAGCCGGAGGCTCCCTTTGGCATGAAGGATCCAGTAAGCGGCAGGGATATACAGGTTGAGGAATGGTATGTGGCATTTTATGATCTGGATGAGGAGTGCTTTCTGGGGCAGCTTCCTTATGAGATATTTGTGCAGGAAGAACAGCTAGAAAATCGTATGCGCTATGATGCAAAGATGCGGCTTCTGCCGGGAATGAGCGCAAAGCGGCAGCGACAGCTGCTGGAGGCTTTTCGTGTGGAGCTGTAATCTAGTATGAGCTTGAATAGAAAAAAATCTTGATGCATATTTTATATTAGGTTTTGGCTGTAACATACTATCAGTGCGAATAGAAAAAGGAAGTACAGCTTGTTTTCTGCACTTCCTATTTTCTCTTTTTGTATTACAGCCAGGAAATTTTATTTTCTGTACCGTTTTTAATTTTCACAATATTTGCGCGGTGCCGGTAAATGACCAGAATGGTCAGCAGCCAGCTGGCAACAACGATTTCCAAACTGATCGACAGCTGCATCACGGTAATATAGATGCTGCTTGTCAGCGCAGCACACATGCTTGCCAGAGACACCATTTTCCCAGCATACAGGACAACCAGAAATACAGCAAACGGCACAATCAGATACCATGCGCTCTGAAATGTAAAAATCGATGTGGACAACAGAAACCCAAACATGGTCGCAACAGCTTTTCCTCCGCGAAAGCCCGCAAAGATTGGATAACAGTGACCGAAGGCTGCCGCAAAGCCTGCCCAGATGCTCGCTTCCTTATCAAAGCAGGAAACCACACCTACCGCAAGCACGACCTTTAAGACATCACAGGCAATAACGGATATTCCAGCTTTTTTTCCTAATACACGTCCGGCATTCGTCCCGCCGAGATTGCCGCTTCCAAAGTTACGGACATCCGTTTTATAGAAAAACTTTCCGATGACGAGGGCAAACGGTATAGAACCAAGCAGATACCCCAGCCCCAGATACCAGATCCAGTTGATATTCATAGCTTCACCTCATTCATTATCGACTATATTTTAACACCTTAACCACATAAGGAAAAGAAAAAAGAAACAAATCTTCTTATTTTCACGTATTTAGTATATAATGATTAGGCTCTATTTATCGATTTTAAAGAAAAATCGATTGCAGGAAGGTTTTAAATTTGATAAACTGAACAAAGCGGGCTGTGAAGCAGCCTTAGAAGTGTAATAGAAAGAGGTGATGGTATGGCAGAAAATGCATATGATGGAAGCAGTATACAAATTCTTGACGGCCTTGATGCTGTACGGAAAAGACCGGGGATGTATATCGGTTCCACGGATTCCAGAGGGTTGCACCATCTGGTTTGGGAAATCGTTGACAATTCGATTGACGAGGCATTGAACGGACATGGGGATACGATCCGCATAACGATAGAAAAAGATAACGTGATCTGTGTAGAGGATGAAGGGCGCGGTATGCCTGTGGATATGCATGCCAGCGGAGTTCCTGCTGTGCAGGTCATTTATACGGTGCTGCATGCCGGAGGAAAGTTCAGTACCGAGGGCGGCTATAAGACAAGCGGAGGACTGCATGGCGTCGGTGCCAGTGTGGTAAACGCTTTAAGTGAATGGGTAGAGGTTACAGTGTATCGAAACGGCAGCGTCTACCGCATGAATTTCTCTGACGGGGGTAGTAAGGTATCCAAGCTGGAAGTCATTGGCAAAACGAGCAAGACCGGAAGCAAGGTGCGCTTTAAAGCGGATAAGACGATGTTTTCAACGACAAAGTATTCCTTTCATCAGATTGCCGAGCGTGCCCAGGAGGATGCTTTCCTTCTCGAAGGCCTGAAGCTGGTTGTCCGCGATGAGCGGGAAGGCAAGGAGCGCGAGGAGGTCTATCATTATGAGCAGGGACTGGTTGCCTTCATGGAGTATCTGCATGAGGATAAGCAGGTCTTTCATAAGCCGGTAGCCTTCAGCGGTATGGCGAATGAAATCAAGGTGGACTGTGCGTTTCAGTATACGGATGAATATCAGGAAAATATCTTTTCTTTTGTTAATATCGTTCGTACCAAGGATGGCGGAACACATGAAACCGGTGCGAAGAATGCCTTCACCAAGGTATTTAACGAATATGCAAGAAAAAACGGCCTGCTGAAGGATAAGGATAAAAATTTTGAGGGAAGCGATGTCCGCGAGGGACTGACGATTATCCTGTCACTGGGTATTCCGGAAAATCTTTTACAGTTTGAAGGACAGACCAAGGGCAAGCTGGGAACAGCGGAGGCCAAGGCTGCAGTGGACAGCATCGTGAGTGAGAAGCTGAGCTATTTCCTGGAGGAAAACAAGGAGCTTGCGATTACGCTGATTAAGAAGATGCAGCGTGCGTCAACCGCCAGAGAGGCAGCCCGCAAGGCCCGTGAGGATGCCCGCAAGGGAAAATCCAAAGGAAAAACCGAAAAAATCCTGTCAGGAAAGCTGGCAAGTGCACAAAGCAAGGATGCCCGCAAGAAGGAGCTGTATTTGGTCGAGGGAGATTCCGCCGGAGGCAGTGCCAAGCAGGGCAGAGACAGTAAATATCAGGCCATTCTGCCATTGCGCGGAAAGGTACTGAACACCGAAAAGGCAAGCATTACCAACATCGAAAAGAATGAAGAGCTGAACACCATCATTCACGCATTGGGTGCCGGTGTGGGGGCGAACTTTCATGCGGAGGATTCCAATTACCATAAAGTTATCATCATGACCGATGCCGATACCGATGGAGCGCATATCCAGATATTGTTATTGACGTTCTTTTACCGCTACATGCGCGAGCTGATCGAGCAGGGGATGGTATATATCGCTCTGCCACCGCTGTATAAGCTGCAAAAGGGTAAGGATATTCAATATGCATGGACGGATGAGGAGCTGGATGAGCTGCGTAAAACATTCCCGAAGGGCTTCAGTCTGCAGCGCTACAAGGGACTTGGTGAAATGAATGCGGATCAGCTGTGGGATACGACGATGTGTCCGGAAACCCGTACGCTGATTCAGGTGACGATAGATGATGCAGTCGTGGCAGAAAAGCGTGTCTCCGTGCTGATGGGGGATAAGGCCAATCTGCGCCGTGACTGGATTGAGGAAAACGTATCCTTCACGCTGGAGGATGATTATGAAGTGGAGGCGAGACGATGAAGAAGAAAGAGCAGCAGCTCGAGCATCACAGCAGTGTCATTTCCTCTCCGCTGGAAGAAATCATGGGCGACCGCTTTGGGCGCTATTCCAAATATATTATTCAGGATCGTGCACTGCCGGATGCCAGAGACGGCTTGAAGCCGGTGCAGCGAAGAATTTTGTATGCGATGTATGAGGATGGCAACACCTGGGATAAGGGCTATCGAAAATCTGCCAAAACTGTCGGTCTGGTAATCGGTAACTATCATCCGCACGGGGATTCCTCCGTATACGATGCGATGGTGCGTATGTCGCAGGAATGGAAAATCCGTACACCGCAGATCGATATGCAGGGAAACAATGGTTCCATCGATGATGATCCTGCAGCAGCAATGCGTTATACCGAGGCAAGACTTGGTAAAATCAGTGAGCACCTGTTAAAGGATATTGAAAAGGAAACCGTTTTATGGGCACCAAACTTCGATGATACCGCGATGGAGCCGACTGTGCTTCCTGCCCGCTATCCCAATCTGCTGGTCAATGGCATAACGGGTATCGCTGCCGGGTATGCAACCAATATTCCGCCGCACAATCTGAGTGAGGCAATCGATGCAGCCGTTTATCGTATTCAGCATGCGGACTGTTCCTTAGAGGAACTGATGGAATACATACAGGGGCCGGATTTTCCAACCGGCGGTATCGTTCAGGGTCTGGATGGTATCAGAGAAGCCTTTGAAACCGGAAAAGGCCGTATCATCGTCCGCGGCAAGGCAGTGATCGAGCAGAAGAAAACCGTACAGCAGATCGTTATCACGGAAATCCCGTATGAGGTTGTCAAAAGCAATATGGTCAAGAAAATTGACGATATCCGTCTGAATAAGAAAATCGAAGGAATTCTCGATGTTCGTGATGAGAGTGACCGAAACGGATTGCGTGTTGTCGTGGACATGAAAAAGGATGCCAACGGCGATGTGATTTTAAATTATTTATATAAGAACACCGATTTACAGGTCTCCTATAATTACAATGTGGTAGCGATCGTGGACAAGCGTCCTGTGCAAATGGGGCTGGCACAGATGCTGGATGCCTTTATTGAACACCGCCGTGAGGTAATTGAGCGGCGCAGCCGGTATGATTTAAAGAAGAAGGAAGACCGCTGTCATATATTAGAGGGTCTGATCAAAGCGGTTTCTATTCTGGATGAAATCATTGCACTGATTCGTGCGAGCAAGGATAAGGCGGACTCCAAGCGCCGCATCATGGATGCCTTTGCCTTTAGCGATGCACAGGCAGAGGCTATTGTGACCATGCGTCTGTATCGTCTGTCCTCTACGGATATCACACAGCTGCGTGAGGAATATGCGACGCTGCTGAATGAAATCGAGGAGCTGCACGATATTCTGGAAAATCCAAGGATGCTGAAAAAGGTGATGATCAGGGAGCTGCATGAGGTGAAAAAGGCATTTAAGACTCCGCGTCTGACACGAATTGAACATGAAATCGAAGAAATTGTGATTGATAAGGTGGCAATGATCAACAGTGAGCAGGTAATGTTTACCATATCAAGAGACGGGTATTTCAAGCGGGTATCCATGCGCAGCTACAATGCGGGCAAAGAGGATATGACCGGCTTGAAGGAGGGCGATCATCTGGTTGGCTATGGCGAGGTGAATACGCTGGATCATGTGCTGTTTTTTACAACACAGGGTACCTATGGATATACACCGGTCTATGAGGTGGAGGAATCTCGCTGGAAGGAAATCGGAAGTCATATCAATTCCACGATACGTATCAGCGGGGAAGAGAAAATCACGGATGCCTTTGTCATACGCAGCTTTGCGACCAATGCCTATATGATTTCCGTGACAAAAAACGGTCTTGTGAAAAAGACGGCCGTTCGTGAATATGAGGTTTCCCGTAATAACAAAACCATGAGCAACATGAAGCTGCTGGAGGGGGATGAAGTCATTACCACGATGGCAGCCTACGATTATGATGAAATTCTGATTGCTTCAAAGAATGGGTATGTGAGCCGTTATCCGGTTTCCCTGATCCCGGAGACATCCCCGCGCTCCAAGGGGGTTAAGGCAATGAATCTGGTTATGGATGAGCTTGTCAGTGCCTGCATTCATCACGCGGACGCTTCCCAGCTGGTTGTGTTTACGGATCAGTGTCAGGTGAAGCGTATCAAACTGAGCGATATCGATGTTACAGGACGTCCTGCGCGTGGCGCTATGATTTGCAAGAAGGTGAAATCCAAGCCGTACCAGATTGCACATATCGCCTTGCATGAGCTAAATGATGAGCTGGTAATCATCAATGAGGAAACGCAGAAAATCCTTGCGAAGGATATCAGCTTAATGAGTAAGGATGCGACCTTCTCCTCTTTACTGCATGCCACACAGGAGTATTATTTCCTGCGTACACTCGTTACAGTGGAACAGCGTGCATTAACAGCCCAGGCTGTACCGGATACAACGCAGGAGTTTGAGGAAATCGAATTGTTTGACGATTAGCAGTCGTTTTCCTATGAGTTCTCATAATTTCATATATTGTTATAAACCATGGCATACTGCGTGCCATGGAATTTTCATAATGTGCACACGTACATAAACCTACATATTGAAATGGTAATATCAAGGGTTTCATATTCGCAGGGTGGTGAATGCTGGCTAGTGGATGTTATCGTATACATAAAAGAAATTTCATGCATTCATTATGAAGCATAACAGTATGCAGTATCCTTTTGTACGTTTTACAGTCTCTGCAGATGTATGTGATCTTCTTATTCAGGGAAGGATACCCTACGTGCGATTTACAGTCTTCAGGTTTATGTGATATTTTAAATTGCAGAGAATGGTACCGTTTGGAATCGTTCATTATATCGCTCATTATATTGAACGTGTATCGTTTACCCCCTTTTTTGTACCTTTCTAGGTCAGTGAATTACAGCAAGCAGGAAACCTGCTTGCGAAGCAGTGGCTCCCTGACATAGTAAATGAAGTGAGGCAGACATAACAGACAGGGCACACAAGCCATCTACAGGAATATAAAAAAACAATCTCCCTTATAATATTCTTATAAATCAAGAGATTGTTTTTCTGTGCTATCACTTTTATAAATTGTTTTAAAACTGCTTTCTTTTGGAAGCTGCCGGAATTTTCAACTGATCCCGGTATTTGGCAATCGTTCTGCGGGATACATCCAGACCATCCTCCTTCAGTAAATCACAAAGCTTTTGATCACTATACGGCTTTTTCTTATCCTCCTGGTCAATCAGCGTTCGCAATCGCAGATGAATTTCATTTGCACTGGCATCTTCACTAACTCTGGATGGAAAGAAAAACTTCAAGGGGATGATCTGCTGTTCAAACAGGATGGATTTACCGGATACAGCCCGGGAGATAGTGGACTCATGAAGCGTTAGCCTTGCGGCGATATCCTTCATATTCAAAGGCTTTAGCTGCCCGTGGTGCAGGAAAAAATCCTGTTGCACGATTGCTATGACCTCCATGATCCTTGCTATCGTTGAATTGCGCTTTTCAATACTACCAAGCAGTGACTCCGCCTGCTTTTTCTGCTGGTTCAGATACCTTGCGGCTTCGGCATCGGCACCTGTATCCACGGGCGTCTGAATACGCAAGCCATAATTCTTGCGAAACATCTGAATGTGGATTTCACCGTCCTCCACATCTACCTGCATATCCGGATTTACATAAGCGCTTGTATGCGCATAGCGGGAGCCTGGCTTTGGATCCAGAGAACGGATCAGCGTGATGGCATGCTGTACATCCGCAAGCGAAATCTGCAATGCTTCGGCAATCTGCGGCAGCTTGTTTTCACTTACCTCCTTTAAATAAAAATTGACAATCATAATGGCAATCTGGGAATAGGGAATATCTTCAAAGCAGAGCTGGATCAGCAGACATTCCTGCAGATTTCTGGCACAGACGCCGGCAGGCTCAAAGGTTTGGATTTCATTGATGGTGTCCTCGATTTCATCCAGATTGTAGCGTGGCATCAGCTTATGAATTTCTTCATCCGTTAGAGGAAGATATCCATTACCATCCAGGGAATTGATAATAAATTCCGCAAGCTCCTTCGGCAGCGGATGCAAGCAGGTATCAATCTGTTCCTGAAGTACATCGGTGAGGGTTTGTTCATTCGTCACAAAATTCAGAAGCAGATCAAAATCTCCCTGAGAACAAGAGGCGGCACCTGTTTCATAAGCCTCGTCGAATTCCAGCAACGGATTTTTTTCTAGTTCCTCTTCTATCCAGGATTCCAAATCCTGATTATTCATTTCCAGTATTTTCAGATCCTGCTGCTGGCGCTGGGACAGCTTTTGCTGCTGTGTCAGATTTTGCAGGACACGGGTTTCTAATTTCATTTTGCATCACCAGTATTATTATACATGAATTTGAAAGAGTTTTCATCTGGGAAATATTGTTTCTCACATAAGAATCACGAAAAGGTGTGATATAATAGACTCCATGTTAGGAGGGAAGATATGGAGATACGAGTTATACAGAAAAAAATTGATGAACAAAAGAAACAGATTGCAGCCGGGAAAAAGCGTTCCTCCGCTTATGCTATGCAACGTGGAGCTCTGATACTGCTTGCACTGTTTTCCTTGTTTCGCGGATATTATTATGAACAGCTTTTCTATATTGTTTGTCTGCTGTCATTTTCATTGTTCTTGTATGTTGCAGCCAGGCACAGAGCTCTCAAGCAGCAGCTTGAGGATGATGAGGTGATGGCAGAGGTTCTAAAGGACATCATACAGCGGAAAAAAAGCGGGTGGAAGAGCTTTGCGGATACCGGCTCGGAATTTTTAAAGGATGATAAGACACAGGCATATGATTTGGATCTTTTGGGTGATGCCAGTCTGTATCAGTATCTGTGCGTCGCAAAGACAGCGTTTGGAAGACAGCATTTAGCTGAACTGCTCACTCCCATGCAACAAAAGCAAACAGCTATGAAAGAACGGAATGCTGCTGTACAGGAATGCAGCAGACAGACGGATTTCACCAATTCGTTAACACAACTGCTGAAGCTGTATGAGCGCCATGGACAGCGAAAAAAACGCTCTTCTATGGAGGATATACTTACCTATATGGAAGAGGATGAAAAGGGCTATTCCCATGGGGTAAGACTGGGATGCCTGCTGTTATCGGCAGGGGCTGGTTTTTTCCTGCTCCTTTTTCTTTCTAATATTATCAATTATGCATCTGTACTGATTCTGGCTATGCTTTCGTTGTGTCTGAGTCTGCTGTTTTTTATGAAGCATGCACAGGCGCTGTCCAGGGTGCAACCGCTGGCTCATTTAGCTGCGGATTATGAGCGTATTTTTCGCCTGATTGAGGAAACCACCTTCCAAAGCGAAGCCCTGTGCCGGATTCGTTATGATGTACAGGATGCCCGTTTGGCGATTTCTAAGCTGAAAACGATACTGACGATGGTACAGCTCAGATCGAACAGTATTCTGTTTTTTGTCGTAAATGCATTTGCATTGCTTGATTTTCAATGTGTGATCGCTTTGCAAAGCTGGAAGCAAACCTATGGGAAAGCCTTACGGACATGGCTGTCGGATATCGGTGAGCTGGAGGCATATGCTTCTTTGGCACAGCTGACGCTGGCAAAGGAAATCACCAGTCCACCGGACTATATGACAGGCTCTCCGTATATAAAGGCGGAAAACATCATGCATCCGCTGCTGGAGGAGGGAAGTGCTGTAGCTAATTCCATCACCCTCAAAAATGGCACCTACATCATAACCGGCTCAAATATGTCCGGTAAGACAACATTTTTAAGGACCATCGGTATCAATCTGGTACTGATGCATGCCGGTGCCAGTGTATGTGCAGCATCCTTTGCGGCAGCCAGCATGAGCCTGTTTACCTCCATGCGAGTACATGATAATGTAAGTGAGGGAATCTCCACGTTTTATGCAGAAATTTTGCGGATACAGAAAATGAATGAAGCCAGTAAGGAACGCATTCCCATGCTGGTTCTGATCGATGAGATTTTCAAGGGAACCAATAGTGCAGACCGTATCTATTGTGCCACTAGTGCTATTCACCATCTTCACCAGCCATGGATCATCACGATGATCTCAACTCATGATTTTGAGCTTTGCGAGCTGTGTGATGACCCGCGGATATATGCACAGAATTATCACTTCTCGGAATATTATGAGAATGATAAAATATGCTTTGATTATCGGTTGAAAGAGGGTAAGTGTACAACAACGAATGCCAGAGAGCTGATGCGGCTGGCAGGATTTAAGGAGGAAGTATGAGTAAGACATTTGTTCTGGCTGAAAAGCCAAGTGTAGGCAGAGAGCTTGGCAGAGTATTGGGCTGTCCAATCAAAAAGGATGGCTATATGGAAGGAAAGCAGTATGTCGTATCATGGGCACTGGGTCATCTGGTGGAGCTGGCAGACCCGCAGGATTATGACAAGCGCTTAGAAACCTGGGATATGCAGGATTTACCAATGCTTCCGGAAAAGATGAACCTAAAGGTGATTGGACAGACTGCCCGTCATTATAAGCTGGTTAAGAGTCTATTAAATCGCTCGGATATCCGGGATATCGTAATCGCCACCGATGCCGGACGGGAGGGGGAGCTGGTTGCCCGCTGGATCATAGAAAAGGCGAATATTCACAAGCCGGTGAAGCGGCTGTGGATTTCTTCACAGACAGATAAGGCAATCAAAGACGGCTTTGCTCACCTAAAGGATGCAAAGGAATACGAGCCGCTGTACCGCAGTGCTGTATGTCGGGCAGAAGCTGACTGGCTGGTGGGGCTGAATACGACCAGAGCGCTGACCTGTAAATTTAATGCCCAGCTGTCTGCAGGACGCGTGCAGACTCCAACGCTTGCAATGATTGTGGACAGAGAAGAAGAAATTCGCAAATTCATACCAAAGGAATATTTTACCCTGCGTGTGGACACGGGCTATTTCACACTGGATTACCGCAAAAACAGCAATGCGTCCATACCGGAGCGGAAACAGGCAGAGGAGCTTGCAAGGCGGTTAAAGCAGAAGCAGCTCACGATCAAAGAGGTAGAGCGAAAGCTGCAGAAGGAACAGCCGCCGCAGCTTTATGACCTTACCGAGCTGCAAAGGGATGCGAATAAGCGCTTTGGATTCAGTGCAAAGGAAACACTGAACTATATGCAGAATTTGTACGAAACACACAAGCTGCTGACCTATCCGCGAACCGATTCTCGTTATCTGAGCCAGGATATCGTAGCAACTCTGAAGGAACGGCTTCAGGCTATAAGCATAGATGTATATGAGCCATACGCCAGAGAACTGCTGCAAAACGGCTATAAGGTAAGCCGGCGTTTTGTTGACGATACGAAGGTTTCCGACCACCATGCCATCATTCCAACAGAGGAATATGTGGAGCTTCAGCGGCTGAGCCCGAATGAAAAGAAAATATATGATCTGGTTGTACGCCGTTTTCTGGCAGTATTATCAAAGCCGAGCGAGTATGAAAAAACAAAAATTTATGCCGTATTTGAAAACATGGATTTCTATGCAAGCGGAAAGGTTATGAAAACAGATGGTTGGCGTGCCCTATATCAGAAAAACGAGCGCTTTGATGATGAGGATGAGGTCGAGGATGATCAAAAGCTGCCGGCACTTTCAAAAGGACAGACGTATCCGGTAAAGGATGTCCGTATCACATCACACTTTACGAAGGCACCTGCACGCTATACAGAAGCAACCCTGCTGTCAGCGATGGAGCATCCATCCAAATTCATTCAGAATAATCGGATGAAAGCTGTTTTGGAGGATGCAAACGGAATCGGCACAGTGGCAACGCGGGCAGATATCATTGAAAAGCTGTTTAAAACCAATTATATTGAAAAACGTGGAAATTCCATTTATCCGTTAAGCAAGGGCATTCAGCTTGTATCCCTTGTACCAGAGGAGCTGCGCTCACCGCTGCTTACAGCGAAGTGGGAAGAAAAGCTCACCGCCATCAGCAAGGGAACCTTAAAGGATCGTGAATTTAAGAAGGAAATGCGCAGATATGCGAGTGACCTTGTTGAGAAGGTAAAGAACAGTGAAGCAAACTACCGCCATGACAATATGACACAGAAGAAATGTCCGGAGTGTGGAAGCAATTTGCTGGAAATCAACGGGAAGCGCGGAAAATTACTGGCCTGCAGCAATCCTGCCTGTAAATACAAGCAAAATCTCTCCTTCATCAGCAATGCCCGCTGTCCAAACTGCCATAAGAAAATGAATGTGGTTGGGGAGAAGGAAAAGCGCCTGTACACCTGTGTATGCGGCTTCCGTGAGAAATTTGACCGTTATAATGAAAAGCTGAAGGAAAAGCGCAATGTAGCCGGTAAGCAGGAGCTGCGTGATTTCAACAAAAAGCAGGAGGCGGAGAAGAAGCAGGAAAAGAGTGCGTTCCAGCTTGCATGGGAAGCCGCGCAAAAAGCGAAGGAGTGAGCCAATGAAGCAAACCATCGTTCATATTGCACTTGTCGTAAAAGATTATGATGAGGCTATTGCATTCTATACAGAAAAGCTGCATTTCACGCTCATCGAGGATACCTATCAGCCTTTGCAGGATAAGCGCTGGGTCGTTGTATCGCCTCCAGGAAGCAATGGTACAACCATTCTGCTTGCTAAAGCATCAAAACAGCGCCAGGAGGCATTTATCGGTAATCAGGCAGGGGGTCGTGTTTTCCTGTTTTTGGGTACGGATGATTTCTGGAGGGATTATGAAGATATGAAGAACAATGGCATAACCTTTATCCGTGAACCAAAGAATGCAGATTATGGTACTGTTGCTGTCTTCGAAGATTTATATGGTAATCTGTGGGATCTGGTGCAGTTTACAGACGATCATCCCATGATGGCACGCGTTTGTTCTTCGTGAGGCATAGTTTCATATTCAAGAAGATACTGTGCAGTGTTCATTATATATATGTGTAAAAAAGTGTGAATAGAAGAAAGCTACAGATAAGGCTATGGAGAATACCGCTCCATGGCTTTTTTATTGTTGATATACAAAAAATCAAAAACTAATCATCTTTTTATATGTCAGTATGGCTTGGTTGTAGTCTTTCCTGACTTTTCTTATACGGTTAATACTTTGCAT